>Ga0222713_10002476_pt1 | contig 19745 bp, 18 predicted proteins | sample C33_649DmetaG_FD_165061 | JGI IMG/M metagenome (GOLD analysis project Ga0222713, IMG submission 165061) | Estuarine water microbial communities from San Francisco Bay, California, United States - C33_649D | ecosystem: Environmental > Aquatic > Marine > Unclassified | place: USA: California...
AAAGTATACTCTTTTGAGAATACAATCTGGGATCAGCAACAAAAACTTAATTTCAAAGTAGACATCAAGGATATAGATCAGGAATATGATTTTATCATAACCCTTCGAACAACAACGGACTATAACTATAATAATCTCTGGATCTTTCTGAACACAATAACACCCTCTGGAAAGAAGGCAAGAGAACCTTTCGAGATTAAAGTAACCAATCCGGATGGATCTTGGGCGGGCATAAAAACAGGAACGATTGTCGAGTTTCCACTTAAATTCAACAGCAGAAAGTTACCTGAGGAAGGTGTATATTCGTTCGTAGTTGAGCAAGGAATAACTGCCACAGAGATCACCGAAGTGCTGGACATGGGATTTAGAGTAGACAGGGCGTCTAAAGAAAAGTAATTACTTCTCTTTCTTCTTCTCAATTGTGTATCCGTAGCTTAGACACAAAATATGTCTAGTTCTTGGATTTGGAAGATTGATTCGGGTGTCATAAATGTACCCAAAGGAAACCTCATGATCAGAGCTGAGGTCAAGCTCAAATCCACCAAAGATCCTCATCTTGTTGATCTGCTGACCGAATTCTCCAAATTTTGGATTGTAAAACATTTCAGCATTTATGATCGGAGACAAGATAAAATTATTGACATCATATTTTACCTCTAATTTGCCTCTCAATGCCTGATCAAATTCAGGCTCATAAAACTCAGAAGATGACAGTCTATCAAAAGAATACTGATATCGGGCACGAGCCTTGAAATAAAAACGACCAACCTGATATTTCCCGTCAAGGTTAAAGTTGACACGATGAGAATTTGTGTAATATCCGGTTAATTGCTTGTCATAGATATACCTGTAGTCACAAGAAAACCGCAAGAATTTGTTCACCTTATATTTTAAGGATGCTTGAGGAAAGATAGTACTTAAACCATTGGACCCAAATCTGGTTGTCACCTCTGCTCCCCAGTCAAGGCGTTTAATGATCCGACCACCGACCCCTATTTCAGTCCACACCATTCCCTCTTGAGTCTGGGCCTCCAAGAACAACGGAAAAATTACGAACAGAAGGGCGATTTTTCTCATCAGATTTTTTTGATGTAGATTGTATCTACTTCAATTGTTGATTTCTTACTGGTGATTTCAACTTCTACCATTTTTACAGCCTTTCCGCTTGGATCAGTGCTGCTGTCCTCGTAAACAAAAAGTTTGTAAATGCCATTGTTGAGGTACTTAAACTCAAAAGAGCCGTCATAGGACGTTTTTATATCATCGTCATAAAAAGTATCATCCGCCCCATAAATTATGTAAACATCCTGATCGGCAGCAGGATATTCCGCAATTATATTTGAACCAATGTACTTTTGTTCAATTACAACCCCTTTAATTGTTGATGTTCCTCCTTGTCCTTCAACCTTTTTACAAGATGAATTGATAAACAAAGACAATGAGACTAAAATAAACGTAAAAACACCTTTCATTTTTCTTCTATATTTAATTCGATCAGCCTATAAACACAACCTTTTCAGTAATTTGATCGTTTCGAATATAGTAAGACATTTAATATATTCGTAATATTGAGTATTAACTTTGTTTAATAAGGAGTTTAAAACATATAAAAACATGAAACATATCCTACTACTGTTTTTCTCGACATTACACTTAGGTTTAATGGCACAGGTCATAATTAATGAATATTCTTGTTCAAACATATCTGGACCTACAGATGCATATGGTCAGCGAGAAGACTGGGTTGAGCTCTATAATACATCAGCATCTCCTGTGGACCTCACAGGTTATTATTTGTCTGATAAAATTGCCAATCCAACTAAGTGGATGATACCGTCGGGAACGATTCCAGCAAATGGATTTCTAATGGTGTTTTGTTCAGGAAGGGGAACCGTCAACGGCACACAGCTCCACCCAAACTTTAAGTTAACCCAGACTGATGGCGAATGGATTATTTTGTCTAATTCCTTTGGAAACATTATAGAATCCTATGAAATTACACAGACAACAAAACAAAATCATTCGATAGGAAGGGAGACAAATGGTGCCGCAACATGGAAGTTATTTACAACCCCAACCCCGAACGCAAATAACACAGGAGGTGTGAATTTTTACACTCCAACGCCGAGTTTTAGTGTTGCGCCCGGATTTTATCCAGGGGCTCAATCGGTGTCGATCACTTGTTCTGACCCAACAGCGACAATACGTTACACGCTTGATGGCTCGGTACCTACAACTACTTCTACTTTGTATTCAGTACCCGTTGACATACCAACCACTAAGGTATTAAGAGCCAAAGCGTTCTCCACAAATGAACCGAGCTTTACAATGTCGTCCACCTATTTTATCAATGTTACCCACACAGTTCCAGTTGTTTCAGTTGCTGGGTTTGGAAATGGGAGCGTGCAATCGTTGTTAAATGGCAATCAAAGCATTACCCCGCAAGGGTTTTTCGAACTTTTTGAAGAAGACGGAACCTACATCGATAGAGGAGAAGGAGAGTTTAACAAGCATGGTAATGACTCCTGGGCCTACAACCAAAGAGGGTTTGATGTGATCATGAAGGATCAGTTTGGCTACAACGGCGATATAGATCATCAAATATTTCCAAATAAAACAAGAACAGGATTTCAAAGATTAATTCTAAAACCCGGAGCCTCAGACAATTATCCATTTGAAAATGGTGGAGCCCACATCAGAGATGCATATATTCATACACTTTCACAAAGGGCAAAATTGAAAGTAGACGAGAGAACCTGGAGGCCTTGTGTTGTATACGTGAACGGTCAATATTGGGGCGTTTATGAGCTTAGAGAAAAGGTCGACGACGCCGATTTTACCGATTATTATTACGACCAAGATGAGTACAATCTGCAATATTTAAAAACTTGGGGAGGAACATGGACTGAATACGGAGGGCCTCAGGCCCAGACAGATTGGAATAATCTTCGGAATTATATCATGACCAACAATATGGGTAATGCTGCAAACTTCAATTATGTTGATTCATTATTCAACTGGGAGTCTTTAGCTGATTATTTCATGGTTAATTCTTGGACCGTTAATCAAGATTGGCTCAACTGGAACACGGCTTGGTGGAGAGGAAGAGACCCTCTCGGCGACAAAAAGAAATGGAGATACACACTTTGGGATATGGATGCTACTTTTGGGCATTATGTTAACTATACCGGAATTCCGGATAACAGCCCAAATGCAGACCCTTGTAATGCAGAAAGTTTAAATAATCCCGGAGGTCAAGGACACACGGATATTCTCGAAAAACTAATTAATGAACAACCGATAGTAGAGCAATATTATGTCACCCGTTATGTTGACCTATTAAACACCTATTTTGATTGCCCTTACATGATCCAGTTGCTGGATAGTATGGTGAATGAAATTGCCCCTGAAATGCCAGCTCATGTGGCTAGATGGGGAGGCAGTATGACAGGATGGCAAAATAATGTACAAGATATTCGTGATTTTATCAATGCTAGATGCCCCGGCTTAGTTAGCGGCTTAATAGATTGTTATGAGTTGACAGGCCCATACGCAACCACTTTCGATGTATCACCGCCACTTGCGGGAGAAATAAAAGTAAATTCAATTTGGGCCCCTACTTACCCTTGGTCAGCCGACTATTTTGGGGGTATAAATACAAACGTAATAGCAAGAGCGTTCCCTGGTTATGTATTTGATCACTGGGAATTCACTACAGGACCAATGGCTTTGGCAATCACAGAAGACACAAATAGTATAGTAATCAATACACCTGAAAATATTGTTGCCGTTTTTATTCCAGACAATCCGGATCTTGATGGCGATGGATGTTTAAATGTTGATGAAATTGCCGCGGGAACTGATCCGTCGAATCCTGATACAGATGGAGATGGCGAAAACGACTGTGCTGAAATCGGACCGGACGTGAACAATCCACTTGACACGGATGGAGATGGAATTATTGATGCACTGGAGTCCTCTACCGTCGATTCAGATGGTGACGGAGTCAATGATGAGTCAGATCCGGCAAATGACGACCCATGTATTCCTAATGTTAATGCAGGGCCATGTGATCAAGATGGAGATGGTTTAACAAACACCGAAGAGGGGATTGAAGGGACCAGCCCAACCAATCCGGATACAGACGGTGATGGGATTAACGATGGTGCGGAGGTTACTGGCGGTTCAGACCCGAACAATCCGTGTGATCCAGACGATACTTTACCTGGTTGTCAAACAGATGGTGATGGTGATGGAGTAATTGATGCTCAAGAATCGGTAGACGGTACAAATCCAAATGATCCTTGTGATTATCTGGTTGGCTCAATTACTCTTCCAATGGTTGCAGGAGAAGATTGCGATCAAGACGGTATTATCGATCAAACTGAAATAGCTAACGGAACGAATCCTTTTGATCCGTGCGATCCTAATGACGCAGGAGTTCAGTGTGTGACTGGGGTATATTTACCTACCGCATTTTCTCCGAACGAAACAGGGCCTAACAGCAACAATATGCTTTCGATTATTGCAGGAAAGGATGTATTGAGCTTCTCTATTTCGATCTATGACCGTTGGGGCAATTTGATTATTAGTGTTTCAAAAACCGAAGAAGTCGCGGGATTAACAGAATTATGGGACGGCACCTTTAGTGGGCAGCCTTGTAACGCTGGTGTTTATGCGTTTATGTTGGATATTAACTACCTTAATGGTGAAAAAGAAATGCGTTCAGGTAATATAACATTGATTCGATGAGGTTAAAAAACATTGGTTTAATTGGGGTTTTATTTTCAAGTTGGACGCTGTTTGGGCAGGACATTCATTTTACTCAAACAGCCCAAACCCCATTACTCATTAACCCTGCATCTGCGGGCGTTTATGACGGTTGGGAAAGAGTCATGATCAATCACAGAAATCAGTGGTTGGGAGCGGGAACTCAATTCATGACAACGAATATCGCGGCTGATGCTAACTTTGGAAAAACAAGACTGAACGATAAGGCTCACCTGGGTGTTGGAGTCAATTTCTATAATGATATTGGAGGCGATTCAAAATTTGGAATGCAAAAAGGTGCTCTTACCTTGAGTGGTATCCTTCCAGCGGGCAATGGTCATATTTTTTCTGCAGGAATTCAAGGAGGTTTTGCATCCAGAAAGGCCGATCTTTCCCGGGTTACTTGGATGTCGCAATGGAATGGTTCTGGATTTGATCAAACGCTGTATTCTGGTGAAGCAAATGGCGCGAGCTCATTTACATACATGGATGCAGCCGCAGGACTTTTCTACACCTATGATGGTGGCCAGAATACGTTTCAGCGAAATAATGATTTCAAATTTCAGATTGGATTTTCTGGATACAATTTGAATAGACCCCAACTGAAATATGTGACCGTTGATGGAGATCGACTTTATCGCAAATGGATTGGTCACGCAGGTGTAATTGCTGACTTAACAGCTACAAATTGGTCAATTGACGCTAATGCAGTGCAGGTTATTCAAGGTCCTCACATGGAAACGATTTTAGGATTATTGTTTCGATATAGATTCCAGGACGGGACAAAGATTACCGGAAATTTCCAGGATTCATATTTTGGATTCGGAATGTATTACAGACATAAAGATGCCATTGCACCGACCATTATGTTAGATTGGAAAGGGTTCAGATTTGGAGCTTCATACGATGTAACGATCTCTGCGTTAAGGAACGCTTATAATGGAGGTTCATTGGAGTTCACACTCGCCTATACCAATCTGAGTCACGCATTATTCAAGGGAAGGAGATAATTACTTTTTAATCAGGGATCTGAAAAAGGAAAGGATCCTCTTTCTAAAAAGAAACATGATCAAAAGGTACGGGATGATCATTAAATAAAGGATTCCTGTATTGATATTGCTACCAAATGAATCCTCGTCCAACTCACTCCCCTGTTCGGTAAGCAACTTACATTGTGAACAACCTTGCCCATAAGAGATTGCGCCAGCGGCAACAATCAATAAAACAGCAATGAGCACCCATTTCTTCATGAAGTAAAGTTAGTAATTCTGCCAGAATAGACTTTTATTGTATCCTATAAACTTGTAATCTGTGGTTAGCAATGATTCACTGTTTAATGATAGAGAAGAAATTGAATTAAATTTGTGTCATGATGAATAAGAATTGGATTTGGGCTTGGATATTAGCCATCGCAGTTGCCCAACTTGTTTCTTGTGGTGGAACTGAAATGAAAACAAAACTTCCAAAAGACCTGGATAGCCTTATTGTTATGTTTCCTGATTCAGTTGAACTATTGATCAAAAGAGGAAATAACAGTTTGAAGATCTACGATTATCGTCAGGCAATGGCCGATGGGGCCAAGGCGTTTCGTTTAGACAGCAATAATGTCGACGCAAGAATGCTTTATGCTGATGTGTTGAATAATCGACCGGAAAGAACCATTGAAGAAATCGCTGAAGCACAAGGGCATTACAAGATGATTATTTCCAAACAACCCAAAAACCAAAGGGGATTAGTAGGATTGGCATCTACGTATAGTCAGCAAATGGATTTCGAAAGGTCCTTTCAATACATCAATGAGGCGCTTAAAGTAAATCCTAAGTACAGAGATGCTTACATAATGAAGGGTTCAAATTACTTAGTGTTGAGTAAACTAAACCCGGAAAAAGATGGTTCAGCCGGAAAGAAATATCTTGACCTGGCAAAATCGTCTTATGAGACGGCAGTTCAACAAGACCCTAACTTTTATGAAGCATACTTAATGCTGGGTTCATTATATCAGGCAGAGAAAAATCCGATTTGTCTGGAGTATTTTACTACCGCTGCATCACTGCAACCGGACAATGCTGAAGTATTGTATCCACTTGCCTATGCAAAACAGGAATTTGGACAACAAGAGGAGGCAATTGAACTGTATAGACAGATGATCCAGCTTGACACAACCTACGCCGAAGCACTGTTTCAGATCGGTTATATCAAACAGTTTTACATTGGTGATCTCGATAGCGCAATCTATTATTATAATTCCGCAATTCAGACGGAGCCAAGATATGTTGAAGCATGGCACAACATTGGTCTTTGCTATGAGACGAAAGGAGACAAAACGATGGCTCTTAAATCTTATGGGAAAGCCTTAAAATACGATCCAAATTTCGAATTATCCAGAAAGCAGGCAGATGCCCTTCGTTAAATGAACGCAGATAAAACAGTTTGGCTTAAAATTGTCAGTGACTCAATAATTCCGCTTTTGGGTTTTTTCTTGTGGGATTGGTCGATCTATTTTATCGTTCTCTTTTTGTGTTTGGATCTCATTTCTCACGAACTGGTGTACCATTTGAAATTTAACTTTTTGAGGAAGGCTCATAACCAAAGTTTTTCAAAGGATTCATTGCTGTCCTTACCGCTCGTTCTGGTTTCTTTAGCAATCATTCAGCTTTCATTATTACTCTTGTATACGAATTCAAATCCACTGAAGGAGCTGATCGAGTTCTTGTCATACGAGGATATGGGCATTGCACAGGGATATATATTAATCCCCTTGATTGGATTAATGGCTTTTCAAGAAATGAAATTGTTTAAAATGAGAAAGGACATTGACACAATCAACATAGATACATTTATCAAAACCCACATTAAAAAGAGAGCCATCCTATTGATTTGTTCTTTAGTTGGACTTGGACTTGTTTACGTTCAACCACCAGAGGTATTGATTTTAGTCTTGATCATTCTGACGTTATCAGTGCTGCAATACTTACTTTCTTCTCGATGAACTTTTAAGCCATTGAGGCAGCATAATCGAACCAATAAACAAGTATGGGAAATAGGATAAAGCCCTCCAGACAAATGCCATAGCGGCTAATAACAGCGCAGAAACAGACATAGTACTTAGTAGCTCTCCAAACGCATATTCTGCAACCCCACTTCCGCCAGGTGTTGGGCTGATCAACATGAATAACCAAAGGATCAGTTGTTTTCCCAGGATTAGAATATGCTCTTTAAATCCAAATCCTACAAATGCCTGAAGTATGGCATTGATAACGAGATAACGAGAGATCCAGCTGCCGAAAGTGGCAAGAAAAACCTTGAACCAAAGCGAATAAGGCTCCTCCTTCAACTCTTTTGATGCTATAACAATGTCATTTCCAGTTTCAATGGCCCTATTCTTCCAGCGCCTTAATGCAGGAAGAGAAAAAAGACCGTTCAATGCGATAGCTGCAAGCTTAGGATATGTAAAAATTGAGCAAAACAAAAACAGGCACACAATGAAAATAACGATGAAACCAATCCAAAAAACAGTTTGAACCGTGTAGCTTCCATCATAGGCTGAAGGAAATAGATCCTGCTGATCAATAAACAAGAAAATAAATGGGATCATAATAACATAGAAGAGGTTGTCAAACAATGCCGTGATCACAACAATTGCTGTCGAACGACCCAAAGCGACTTTCTCCCTGTTCAGAATAAACATGGCTACGGCCGCCCCGCCAACAACGCCGGGAGATAATGCAGAGGCAAACTCCCAGAGCATTATTACTCGAAGTCCTTGTTTCCAGGAAAGTGAATTATGAGTTAGCAGACGAATACGAATGATGTAAAAGAGGTCCCTGCCAACTACAAAAATCATCGCCAAGACCATCCAAAAAAGGGCAGATGGACCCCAGTTGATCTTTTGAACGACATTGCTGACGGTACTTTTAGAATAATCGCCAGTTTGAACCTTAATAAATTCGGTTGCATCATCCAGCTGAACCTTTCCGTCGTTGTTCATGTCTACCCATGAATATTTTCCCTCTCCAGGAGTGGAATAGTATTGTTCCTTGCTAAGCGCATTGAAAAGCATGAAAAGCGAGACGGAGATACCCAATAGAATCCCCCCCCACAATTTCCATTGACTAAACGCTTTTGAAAGGGGAGAAGAGTTTTTCATTAGTCCTGCTTTTCAAGTTTTACATCAACTTGCCAGTTTGGTCTTACTTTGACGGTCGTATAATACCGATAGATCTTTTCCGGCTGTATACAGTTGATCACGGAACCGCCATTCCAACGCAGGTCGCCGTTTTCATCTTCAACAACACGGAAACTATAATCTCCAGGCTCAAGGTTTTCTATAAGTGTCTTATAAGATGTATCTGGCTCATATTGACCAATTACAACACCATTATTCATCAGCTCCAGAAACACTCCGGTTCCAAATTCAGTTAAGTCGACAAGGATGGAGCCCAGTTCTTTTTTTGCTTTAACAGTGAATGCAAGCCTAACGGGATCTGTAATAAATCCTTGTGACTCAATTGTATTTTCAGGAATGATCAACGTATAAGATCCGGGCGCCAGGTCTGAGATGAAACCAAGAGTGATCGTGTTTTTTGTAAAATCGATACTATCCGGAAGGATGAATGAAGTATCTTTCATAGAAAGAAGCTGAATCATCGACCTGTTTAATGAGGAAATAACGTGGGATGAGTAAAATTCGATGGTCTCTTTTGGAAGGAATGCATTCGTGTTCCTGTTACAACTCAGTTTTAACTTATTGTTTTTAAGTAGGGTTGGGTTTATTCTAAGTTCCAACGTATCTGACCAGTCGTTTTCATCAACCACAAGAGATTGTGAGGCTCTTGAATCGAAGAATTTGGCAAAGTGAAGGCTGTCTGAGTTAATGACCCTCATTTCATCATAATGGAGGGTCTCATTATTAAATTTTAAACCGGACGTATTGATGGGATAGGTAGCCCCCACCCCAAAGGTGTTCCCGCCCAAATAAGCAAAGGTTCTTATATAATTTGAATCCGGAATAGAAACTTGAATAGGCAGAGAATCTACCCTATTCGAATCTAATTGGAGAGGCTCTTCCAAACACCCTTGCAGCTCGGATCGATCAATTTTGCCATTTGAGTTGGCATCCTTAAAGGCTTTCACAAAGTAAGTATCAGACTTGAGATTCTGAAAATGAACCCCTCCAAAACGATCACTTCTCGAATAATAAGATGCTTTTTGAGAGGTATCGGAAGTATACAGCCCGACATTGACACCCTCTGTAAGTTGTCCCGAAAAAGCGTTTTCTACAGATGTATGGTATTCAAGCGAGTCGATAACATTTCCAGTCGAGAAAACATAGGTCATTAATGAATCGTTCCCCTCATTGACATCCTTCACTGCGCCATTGAAGTAAAGAACATAAGTAGTATTAGGACGTAGATTTTCTTCCCATGTAACGCGCAACGTTTTTCCGTTTAATTGTGCTTTTGGTCTTGCATCATCAGGCACAAAAAAGATCGTTCTTGTTGGGTCATTTAACTGAACGAACTCATTGAATTTTAGTTCGACAGTATTACTGGTGAAATTCGTTTGATTTGGTTCAGGAATGATCTTTATCGGCGATGGGGCAAAACTATCCTTATCCCCACCACTCAATGTGCCGACTTGAGCACAAGAGAAAAGCAGTGTACCCGATAAAAGGATCAGAAGTGTTCTGATAACCATGAGCAGAGTTCGTTTAAATATTTGTCATCAATTGAATCGAATGAATTCAGGCTGTCACTGTCTACATCGAGCACCGCGACGACAGAGTTATTTTTTATCACTGGAACAACAATCTCACTTTTCGAATCTGAACTGCAGGCAATATGACCTGGAAACGCTTCAACATCTGGGACAACAATTGTTTTTTTTTCAGCCCATGAAGTACCACACACCCCTTTGCCCGATCTTATTCTGGTGCAAGCGATCGGGCCTTGAAAAGGACCGAGCACAAGCTCCTCTCCTTTAACGATATAAAAACCTACCCAAAAAAAACCAAGACCCTGTTTCAGGGCTGCAGATACATTGGCAAGATTAGCGATCAGGTCACCTTCTCCTGTTATTAATTCCTTGATTTGAGGAAGTAAAGATTGGTAGATCTCCTTCTTTGTTCCGATGATTTGTTTTAGTTCTTCAGCCATAACTTTAAGTTACACAAAGTTGGATTTTTTAAAGTGATAATGCAATTATTTAAGTATCTTCAATAGAAAACAGTACAAAAATGCTAGAAAAGATCAATCTGGATAAGGTGTTATTCCTTGATATTGAAACGGTACCCCAACAGTATAAGTATGTGGATCTTGATGTAAAAACAAAAGAACTATTTGATGCAAAGACGCGTTACATGCAGTCTGAGGAAAAAGGATATACGGAGATCTACAATGAAAGGGCCGGGATTTATGCAGAATTTGGTAAGATCATTTGTATTTCAGTTGGCTTAGTAACTGAAACAAGAACGGGAAAACAGATGCGGTTGAAGTCATTTTATCACGATGATGAAGAAACGCTCTTAAAACAATTCATCGATCTTTTAAACAACAACTACAACACACAACACCATATCTTATGTGGACATAATGCGAAGGAATTTGATTTTCCGTATATCTGCAGAAGAATTCTCATTAATGGGTTGAAACTTCCACCCATATTGGATATAGCGGGTAAAAAACCATGGGAGATCTCGCATCTTGACACAATGGAGCTTTGGAAATTTGGTGATTTTAAAGCATACACGTCTTTATCGTTGCTTTGTCATGTTTTTGGAATACCCACCCCAAAAGATGATATTTCGGGGGCTGACGTAGCCAGAGTTTACTACGAGGATGGTGATCTGGAACGGATCAAGGTGTATTGTGAAAAGGACGTCGTTGCGTTGATCCAGCTTTTCCTAAAAATGAGAGGAGATAATCTTGTCGATGAGGCGGAAATCCATTATTCTCATCAATAGAATAAAAAAAACCGCTGCAACAAAAGGGCTGCAACGGCTTTTATCCTTATTTAACTAAATTCTTACTGAACGAAAACCGTTTCTTCAGAAGTTGTTTCTTCTTCTACCTTAATGATTCCCTGTCCTGTCAAACCGCTGGAAGTATAAGCTTTGATATCAAGTACAGCTACTCCTGCTTGACCAAGCTGGTATACATCATTGAAGTTGAAAACCGCAACACCTGACGAATTCGTTTCAGTGGTATCATACAACACAACGTTTGCAGGCTGGTTGATCGTGGACTTTCCATACAGGATAACTGTAGCGCCCTCAACATACTGACCTGAAGAATTCTTAACATATATCTTTGCGATCGTATCACCTTTCTTGCGGCATCCAACCGAAAGACCGAAAGTAAATAAAACCATCAGGGCGAATAAAACGTATTTTCCATTCATCGATTTCATAATCTTCACTTTTATTAGTTAGGTAAGTAGAGCGTCTCTACTGCCGTAATATGTTCTCTACATTTTACATGACCCTCAACTGTTTTTGGGTCGTATTTTACAATAATATTAAAGAATCCTACCGTCTCTTCACCTGCATCTTTGAAGTACTCATCCATATTGAATGCAGCAAAGCCAGATTCGTTTGTCAATACTGTATCAACGTATGGATTCGTTGGAGGGTTGGAGCTAAGATCTCCGATCACAATTACTTGAGCGCCAGTGATCAATTCATTGTTCATCGAGCGCACAAAAATCTTTAGTACAGATGGGTCCTTGCTCTCACAGCCCGAAAGTGTAAGGAAAACCAATAGTCCCATAACACTTAACACACTCATAATTAACCCTTTCATCATCATATTGTTTCAATAATAGTTGCCAAATATAATCTAATTTTGCAATATTCAGAATCCTTTATTGATCAGTATTAATTGTTATCTTCGCCCATATTTAGGCAGAGATGTACTACTTAAACAATTTTTTCTGTAAAAAAGTTACACATTGCCAAAGAAACTATAGGATTTCAGGATGAAAGAAAGAATTGAGCAGGTTGAAAAAGAGATCGAGCAATACTTGATCACCGACATGGCAAGTCTTGAGGCTTATCGCATAAAATTTATCGGATCAAAAGGGATCACCAAAGAGCTTTTTTCTGAACTGAAAAATGTTCCCAACGAAGAAAAGAGGGCTGTAGGGCAACTATTGAATGGCCTGCGTCAAAAAGCTGAACAAAAATTTGAAGAGAGCAAGGAGGCCCTCGAATCTCAAGGAGGTGCTTCGGAAAAGCTAGACCTTAGCAGGCCTGCAAATATGGATGAACTTGGATCAAGACATCCATTAAGCCTGGTTAGAAGCGAGATCATAGAGATTTTTTCTCGGATTGGTTATTCCGTGTCCGAAGGACCTGAGATCGAAGACGACTGGCACAATTTCACTGCATTGAACTTTCCACCTGAACATCCTGCAAGAGATATGCAGGATACTTTCTTCGTAGAAAAAGGTGAAAATGAAATGGCGCTTAGGACACATACGAGCTCTGTTCAGGTTCGTGTTATGGAATCATCTCAACCACCGATCCGAACGATCTCTCCGGGAAGAGTATATCGCAACGAAGCGATTTCTGCAAGAGCGCATTGCTTCTTTCATCAGGTGGAAGGGCTTTACATTGACAAGAAAGTATCATTTGCCGATTTGAAACAGACCCTTCTGTATTTCGCAAAAGAAATGTTCGGAGATAAAGCGACAATTCGACTTCGTCCAAGCTATTTTCCGTTTACAGAGCCATCTGCTGAAGTTGATGTGTCATGTACCATTTGTAATTCAAAAGGGTGTAATGTATGTAAATACTCGGGCTGGCTTGAGATCCTTGGGTGTGGAATGGTAGACCCGAATGTACTTGAAGCAAGCGGGATCGATTCAAAAACGTACAGTGGTTTTGCTTTCGGAATGGGAGTAGAAAGGATAACACAGTTGAAATACAAAGTGAATGATTTGCGTTTATATTCCGAAAACGATATTCGTTTCTTGAAACAATTTACAGCAGGGATTTAATGGGACTATTTGGTTTTGGATCGGTTCAAAAACTACATCTGGAATGGGAAATCCTTACAGAAGAATCTTCCATTGAAGAACTAATAAAATTATCTTTCGATATTCCAGTTCTTTTATTCAAGCACAGCACAAGATGTAGTGTTTCTTTTATGGCGCTTGAAAATTTTGAAAAAGAATGGTCATTGAGTAATGAAGAATGCAAGATCTATTATTTGGATCTGTTGAAACATAGAGCAGTTTCCAATCAGATTGCTGAGATGACAGGTGTACACCATCAATCACCTCAGGTAATTGTTTTAAGAGAAGGCCGTGTAATTTATCATGCATCTCATAGTGCTATTTCTGCGCAAGCGATCAAACAACTATTATCATGAAAAAATACTTGATCATTGGTTTAATTATTATTGTTGGAGTTGCACTACTTGTTGTACCTCTATTAAATGATAATGGAGGTAATGATGGCCAGGAAGATGAAGCTGTTGCAGCATTCGCTTTTGAAGATAACCTGGCGGTCCGATGGAATCAGATTATTCCAGTTGAGATCATGGTAAAAGATGGGGTAACAAAACTTGAACTTTTTTACAACGACAGCCTCTTTAATGTTTGGAATAATCCTAAAGGAACTGTCAGCTATAACTTCAATGCGGCTTTTTTTGGTTTAGGAACCCGATCACTTGTTTTAATGGCAACATTGGAGGATGGAACTCAATTTACGGACAACAGAATGGTTCGCGTTTTATCCGATGTTAAACCGGAAATTTGGATTGCCCAGGTAGCGGGTACAAAACCCCACCTATCGACAAGCTTTACCCAGGGACTAGAATTTAACAACGGAACACTTTACGAAGGGACGGGACAGTTTGGTCAGTCTGTCGTAGCAATTGTTGATCTTGAAACCGGACAGCACAAAAAGAAGATTGGCCTTGATGGAAATTATTTCGGAGAAGGAATAACCATTCTTGATGACAAAGTGTATCAGATCACCTGGCAACAGCAGCGTTGCTTTGTGTACGATAAAACAACCCTTGAGCTGATCAAGGATATGAACTATACCGGTGAAGGTTGGGGGATTTGTAACAACGGAGAGGAACTGATCATGTCAGACGGAACTGAAAGGATTGCGTTCAGAGATCCGGAAACATTCCAGATCCAACGCACGATTGAAGTGTATGATGATAGAGGACCAATTACAAAGCTCAACGAGTTGGAATATATCGATGGGCTGATATACGCCAATGTATGGATGACGAACTCAGTAGTGGTTATCCAGCCGGAAAACGGAAAAGTGATTGCGGTGATTGATGGGTCGGAATTGATCAAAGAAGGCAGAAATGGTGGCGATGTTATGAATGGAATAGCATTGGATCAAAAGACCAATAAGTTGTACATGACTGGCAAGAACTGGAACAAGCTGATTGAAGTAAGCCTTAAAAAACCGAACGTTTAATTTTCTTTTGAAGAATCAAATGGGCTAAAGGGGTCGAATTGGTTGATGTTATTCACCTCCTTTAGTCGACTATTTTCTACACGAACAACTCTTCCGGGAAATTTTTCTACCATTGACATGTCATGAGTAGCCATGACCACAGCTGTGCCTTCTTCTTTTGCAACAGCAAGTAAAAGCCTCATAATCTCCTCGCTTGTCTCAGGGTCAAGATTTCCTGTTGGCTCGTCTGCAAGGATTAGCTCCGGCTTATTCAATAGTGCTCTCGCAATTGATACTCGTTGCTGCTCACCGCCAGATAAAGTATGGGGCATTGAGTTTGCTCTCCCTTCTAGTCCGACCAATTGTAGGACCTCAATCGCTCTTTTGTCCATGAGTCGCTTATCTGCCCAGCCGGTAGCACCCAAAACGAACATAAGGTTTTGCATGATGGACCTGTCCAATAGCAATTGGAAGTCTTGAAATACAATACCGATTCGTCTTCTAAGCATTGGAATCTCTTTTCTGCGCAATTCACGTAGATCGAAGTCTGCCACCTTTCCTTCTCCCACTGAAAGAGGCAATTCGCCATAGATCGTCTTGAGAAGACTGCTCTTTCCACTTCCCGTCTTACCTATCAAATAAACGAACTCATTCCGTTGAAGTGAAAATTGAACGTCATCAAGTACGATAGCGTCTTGTTGGGTAATCTTACCATTTTTGATCTCAATGACTTTTTCCAAGAGTGTAATTTTGAGTAAATGTCAGAATTATTGCCCTGTACCCCTTGCTTCCAAATAAAATAATCTTAACAGAATTACGTTTAAAACTTTTGGACAGCCTCTCCAGTCTCCCCTTCTTGTCCAGTAATTTTACTTGATTAAAAGCAATAGCTATGAACAGATTTCTGATCATTCTGATGATCCTTGTCTCCTTTTCGGGTATGGCGCAGACTTCCGAGAAGTACAACAGTGATTATGAGAATTTTTATCGTGCAGAAGATCTGTACCGTAAAGAGCAATATGGTGCAGCGAGAAAAGAATTCAGGATCTTTTTGGATAAGTATCAACAAACAAATGATCCCATGGTCATTAAAGCAAGATACTATGAAGGAGTATCTGCGCTGGAATTATACAATAATGATGCTGTTCCATTGCTCGAGCAATTCCTAAAAGATTACCCGGAGAGTATTTACAAAAATGAGGTATACTACCGATTAGGAAAATATTTTTTTCAGAAAAAGAATTATAATGAAGCATTAGCATGGTTCAATAAATTTGGAGCAAAAGATCTGGATGAAGATCAGCGAGAGGAGTTCTATTTTAAATTGGGTTACGCTAACTTCGAAGAGGGTAATTTAAAAGAAGCAAGAAGTACCTTCCATGAAGTGAAAGATGGTGTGTCACAATATGCTGCACCATCACTGTATTACTACTCGCACATTGCCTACACGGAAGGGGCTTATCAGACGGCTTTGGAAGGATTCTTGAAATTGCAGAGCGATGGTCGATTTTCTTTGGTGGTGCCCTACTATGTTGCGCAGATCTATCATAAGCAAGGGGATTACGAAAAAGTAATCGAATACGCTCCTCAGATCATGGATTCGATGCCCCCATCGAATTTAACTGACCTCAATCACATAGTTGGCGATTCATATTATCAACTAGGCAGATACGATGAGTCTGTTCCGTACCTAGAGGCATTTAATTCAAAGTCAAAAACATCTAGAGACGAGGATTATCAGTTAGGCTTTGCTTATTACAAAAGTCTTGAATATGACAAGGCGATTCGCATGTTTGATAAAGTGACCAGGGTGAAAGACAAACTTGGTCAATACGCATACTATCACATCGCTGAATGTTATGTTCAGCTAAAAGAATTGCTTCCCGCTCGTTCGGCCTTTCAATCAGCTTCGGAAATCAAGGAGGACTCAAAGATCCAGGAAGACGCGTTGTATAATTTCGCTGTGCTATCCTATAAACTGGACCTGAATCCATACGATGAAGCGGTGATGGCCCTGGAGCTCTTCCTGAAGAAGTATCCAAATTCCAGCAGAAAGAACGATGTGTATCAATATCTAGTAAACGTATATACAACAACCAACAACCACGAAAAGGCACTCTCTTCTCTTGACAATATTCCCAATAAGGATGTTCGGCTAAAGACAGCTTATCAATTGGTTGCTTTCAACTATGGGGTGGATCTTTTCCAAAAAGCGAACTATCAGAAGGCAATCAAAAATTTTGAATTGGTTAGCAAGTACCCGATTGACCCAGTGATCACGGGGAAGGCGAGATACTGGATGGGTGATAGCTATTATCGAATGGATGACATGGATCGATCGATCAAGAACTATCGAGAATTCATAGCGTTGCCGGCTACCAATTTGATGGAAATGAAAGCTGATGCTTATTACAACATCGGATATGCTTATCTCAAAAAGAAGGAGATCTCCATGTCTCTTGATGCGTTCAATGTGTATGTTCAATCGAATGTAAAAAACAAACAAAAACTGGCAGATGCATACATGCGTTTGGGCGACGGATATTACATGCTTAAGCAAAACGATCCTGCGATCAAAAACTATCAGGAAGTGCTCAAGTTGAAAAAAGGTTATGAAGATCAGGCGCTCTACTACATGGCGAAAGCCTATGGGTACGCAGATAAAGCGGATCTTAAGATTAAAACATTGCTCGATCTAATCAATAATTATACGGGGTCTAAATACATGCAGACCTCAACATATGAACTGGCAATGACCTATAAGTCGAAGGCTGATTATGATAAGGCCTACAAGTACTTTAATCAGGTGGTCACTGATTATCCAAATGCTGTGATTGTAGTGGATTGCAAGATTGAAATTGCCGACATCTATTTCAAAAGAGGAGAATATGGCAAGTCTGAATCTGAATACACGAAGATCCTTGATGCTCATGGTTCAGACCGAAATGTTTGCGAACAATGTGCAAGGGGCTTGATCGACATTTACAAGGCTTTAAAGCAGCCGGAAAAAGCAACAGCTTTAGCATCGAAGTATCCATGTGCGAATTTCAGTAATGACGAGGAAGAAGATCTGTTCTATTCCCCGGCGATTGACGCATATGTGGATAGTTCATATTCAGTTGCGATACCGAATTTCGAAAAATATCTATCCAGATTCCCGAATGGAAAATATGCAGTTGAAGGCCAGATCTTCCTGGCAAATTGTTTTTACGCAATTGACAACATGGAGAAAGCTATTGCAACATATATTGCTGCGCTGGATAGACCGAACAATAACTATACTGAGTTTGCAGCCTCGAGAGTGGCGCAACATCTATACAACAATGGTGAGTATGACAAGGCGCTGTTTTATTATGACAGGCTTGAAAAAGTAGGATCAAAACCCTCAGTGCTGTTTAATGCGAAACTGGGACTGATGCGTTGTCACTTCCTTGTCGAAAACTGGACCAGTGCGGCCATTTATGCCAAGGAAGTATTGGAAAGCTCACAGTTAAACAACACGCTGCGTCTTGAGGCAAATTATGCACTTGGTATGTCCAGCTATGCGATTGAAAGTTACAACGATGCGAAGAAGGCGCTGGAGTGGATTACCAAGAACACAACTACTGTCATGGCGGCTGAGGCGAAGTTCACGATTGCGGAGATGTACTTCAAGCTACAGGATTATACAAATTCGGATGCTGAGATTCGCGCCTTGTTAAAAATGAAGCCGGCCTACAATTACTGGATTGCGAAATCATTGATCTTGCAGTCAAGAATCCTGATCATTCAGGACGATCTGTTCCAGGCCGAACAAACATTGAAATCAGTGTTGGATCACTATCCAGATCAGAATGATGGAATTATCAGTGAAGCGCAACAATTGTATGATGAATTGATGCAGCTGAAAAACAAACCGAAGAGCCTTGAGCAGCAAGGAGATGTCGAGATTGAAGTTAACGAAGAGAATGGAGGAAACTGATCATGAAAAAGACAATTAAAATCTTAAGTGTCGTATTGCTTGCATTTAATCTTCAAGCTCAAGGGCCAGATGTGATCATCGAGGGTACAGGAATACGTCAGGTTGAACCTGCATATAGGATCAGCGAACAACCAGCGATCATTGATACGAACCTAGCAAACAATGTGATCGAGTATCCATTATTGCTTGTTCAACATCAAGTGACAGCAGAGCTTGATACGATTGCAGCAGCAAAAATCAAGTCAACTGAGAAGCTGGCTCAGCTTTATTCCTTTTATGCAAAAGTGGGAATAGGAACTGAATTGATGCCGTTGGGAGAGCTGTATTATGATTCCAAGAGATCCAGGAAATTCATTTATGGCGCACATGCTAAGCATTTGAGTAATTATGGAAACTTTAAAAACTATGCCCCTGCGCAATTTGATCGTTCGGGAATAGGAGTATACGGTGGAATTAATGAAAGATGGTACTCTTTGCGCGGGGATCTGAATTACCGAAATCAGGGATTACATTATTACGGACTGAGGGTCCCGACGGATTCTATTCCTGCAGATAGTATTGCACAGCGATACAACGACCTTGGCGGGAAAT
>Ga0222713_10002477_pt1 | contig 19743 bp, 32 predicted proteins | sample C33_649DmetaG_FD_165061 | JGI IMG/M metagenome (GOLD analysis project Ga0222713, IMG submission 165061) | Estuarine water microbial communities from San Francisco Bay, California, United States - C33_649D | ecosystem: Environmental > Aquatic > Marine > Unclassified | place: USA: California...
ATCTCAGCCTTTTGCAAAAATGTTCTAGGCTTTATTCCCTCTGGCTCTATGTTGAGTTCGTAGATTTCTTTTACTTTTTCTACGAATGAATAATAGTGTGGGATATTTGCTAATGTTGATCTTCCATATATTTCATAGAGTACATCATGAAGAGCATAAAGCTTTCTTAGCTCTGCGTTGTGGCCCAATGTATTCTTTTTAATTGAAGCCATCTCGTACAAAGGAAGGGCGTAGAAAAGGTGATCCCATTTCATTCCATATTTATTTGTATCAAATGAACCCTTGGGAACAATTGATTCAGCTACAGATGTTTTACCGCTTCCAGCTTTACCTGCTAAACCTATGATTATTGGTTGGCCTTGTATAAAATTTTTCATAGACCAATTATATCATGTTTTGTCTACGGATCTCCAAATCATCTAAGAAACTATTTGCTAGAGCATCTGGCTCCCAGACAAAAGCCCTTGGTACTTGCACAACTCTAAAATTATAATCTGACCTAATGTCTTCTATAGTCATTAGAAGTGGTATCAATGATTTATTTTTACATTCCCACTTACCATTTATTTGATTTGCAACAACAGCAGAGTCAGTATAAATGATTGGATCTATTAAATCAGCCATTGCACAAATTAATAGCCCAGCTATAACTGCTTCATACTCTGCTTCGTTATTGCTTCTAGGACCTAACCCTCTAGAAAATTGTGCTATTTTTTTTCTATTTTTATAAACAACAACAGAGCAAGCTGCTTCACCGGTTTTCTTTTGACCCTGCCCTCTAGAGGCCCCATCGCAAAAGACTTCAATGCTCATTAGTCTAGTTCAATATCATAAGGAATCCCAAGCTCAACAGCTCGTTCCCTAATATTGTCTTCCTGTTTTTTACTTGAGGCAAAGTGCGTTGTTACCAATAGGTATCTTTCTCCCATGTATTCGACTTGTGTAGGAAAATTTAAAGTTTTTCTTTTTTCTGAATAAAATTCTTTAGCTTTGTTTACAGCTCTATAGTAACCTATGTACACAAATACCTCCTTAGTATGTAGTAAAATCACTATCCAAGTAATGACCTTTATTTTCTCTGGAAGAAGCTATCTGCATAGATTGAACTTTATCCATTAGTTTTCTAGACGATTCCGAAGCTATTCTAGCTGCACCTTCCATTGATTCTGCTAGGCTTAAAATAGCTTCACAGGTTATCAAGGCTGAGTATTCATCTTCTGCAGCTTCCATTGCGGCTGCTTCTCTTTCTGCTTCGTTCTTTCCAACTCTGGAAGATTTATATTTCTTTTTATATTTACCTTCCATGATTTTATAGTTTGCTCTAGCCATACCAGCAAATCTTGCAGCTCTACCATAAACATTTGAGCTCTTAGCAACTAGTGAAGCTAGATTGTCAAGACCTAAATCTATAGTATCTTCGTCTGGTATTTCTATGAAGTACTTCCCATTGCCTGATGCTTCTGCATAGGAAGTAATTACCTCTTGAATTTGTGGTCCTAAAAAATCACTAAGTAGTTGTTGCAACTTTTCTAGGTTTTGATTGTTCACTTATTTATCCTTTTTATTTAAATTTAGATCTCTAACTAATTCTGGCATGTCGGATTCTCTTATGATTTCTTCAAGCCTTTTTTTGATCTTAGCTAGATGCTCTCTTACTGTGTTTGGGTGTTCGTTTATTTTTTGGGATATTTCACTAGATCTTTTTCCATCTATGTATCTCCATTTTATCAGCTGTCTCTCCTGTATTGTCAACTTATCGAATGGAGGAAAATTTTTTTCTCCCATCACCCAAGATTCATCAAGATCTTCTGCACACAATAATGATTCGAGAGAATACTCTTGAGGCTCTGCTTTAAAACCTGTGTGATGAGTATCACTATCTGGATCATTTTCGGCTTCGTCATCCATTAATGCAAAGGTTTTTCTTCCTAATTGATCTATTAAAAAAGTATCTACATTTTTCTTCAACAAATAAAAGAAATAGCTATATAAGAATCCGGCTAAATGGTATAGGCCCTTTTGCCGAATCTTTCTTTTCATATCTATTAATACATTGAAAAAATGTAAGATCTATTGTTTGTCTAATGTCTTCTTCTATTCCATATCTTTTTGCCATATAGACTATTCCGTCCCATGACATCAGATATTTCTTTGTAGTCTTTCTTGCTTAACTTATTTTTCATAAGAGCAATTCTTACATATGGATTTTTTACGAAAAGACTAATAAACCTTCGTATATCATAGTCACCAAGATTATATCTACCGTGATATATTAATGCAACATACTTGCTCAAAAAATTATTAAAAACTTGTAACAGTTCTCGCTTTGCTTTAGTATCTCCAGCCTTAGCTTTAGCTATGAGATCTTGCATTTCGTTTTCTTCTAAATTATAATATTGCTCTTTGTAAGCAGCCATTTATTTTCCTTCCCAATAAGTTATATCATTGGCGTATTCTGACCTAATGTCTTCATAAAAAATTATGTTAGGTACCTCTAACTGATTTAAAAATTCAACTGCATCTTTTGCGTACTTACTTATGATGCATGTAAACTTTTCAAATTCTTTTGGATAATATCTCTTAAACCTTTTTATTTTAGTTTTACTTTTATTATCTAGATAGCCTTTCATCTCAACCCATTCATCAGTATTGGTGAGATAAAAATCTGGAGTATAACCTTTTACTCCTCTTTTTATAGGAAAGGAAAAAACAGTTGGTTCAAATTCAAATTTAATTTTATAAGCCTTTAGTATGCGAACAAAATTTGCTTCCCAATTTGATCTTACATTTAATTCTATATCTTTTCTATAACCAGTCTTGGTATGTTTATAAGCGTTGCCATTTTTTGTAGGCCTCTTTGCTTCATCGGTTAAAATTTCTTCATCTATTTTTTTAACATGAATCTTTTTAAGATCAGGATGCTTCTTCAGCTTTGACCTTGAAAGAAAAAATTCCCTTGATTTGACAACACTACTTTTCATCGTGTAACCTCTATTGCGTTATATCCACTAAGTATATTATACTTTATATTTATCCGAAAAACAAGCAACTATTAAGTTGCAAAACCACAAAGGAAATGGTAGCATAAGAGCTATGACAACATCAACAGTAACAACAAGAACCTTATTGGACAGCATGCATCAGTCAGCCAAGGAGCAGTCAATTGACATCCTGGTTAACGAATACGCATACGCTCAAGAGACAGCAATTAAGCTCGTCACAGAGATCGATGGAATTGATCTTGAATTGGATTCAAATTCCGCTTTCTAATAAGTAAAGAAAAACCCCCGCTAACTTAATTGTTGGCGGGGGTTTTTTTATGCCCTAGCTGCTTTCTTATTTCTGAATACACCAGTCCCACATGCTCCGGACTTTGCGTGGTCGCAATAAGAACAGGCTCTAACGTTAGCTGTTGGTGTAAAGTTATTGTCTTCAATAATATTATTAATTAAAGATAATAATTTAATCTTTACATTCTCAAGATCTTCCTTGGTATAAAGGTGGCCTTTTCTTCTACCTGATCTTAGGTAATGAAGCTCTGCGTATATTTCTTTATCAGGCATTATATTAGACACTGCAAGTGCGTATATGCCGAGCTGAAGGTTATCTGCTATTCCCTTTTGGGTTACTTCCCACTTGCCTGTCTTGTAATCGATAATATTAACTCTATCACCAACTACATCTATTCTATCTATAAAACCTATTATAGAATGATTACCAATCACAAAATTAAAAGCGTGTTCTTTATCGTAGACATCAAATGTTGTATCTTGATTTTGATCATAAAATTCATCTATGATTACTTTTCCAACAGATATTAATTCATCAGAAATCTGATTGTTTGGATCAAGCTTAAATTTATTTTCCTCGTACTCTTTATGCATGTCTGCATAATCAAGAGGCTTATCTTTGTCTACTACGTTTTCTAAGACCGCGTGGACTATATTTCCGAAGCGTTGCTGCCTCGCCAAACAAACGAGGTTCTTTCTTAATGTAGGAGAAGAAGTACTTAGTTGCGCACTGGTTATAAGTATCTATTCTTGAATATGAAAATTCAGTTATTGCTAATCTTTGTAACGGATCTAAATCTTCTATTGATTTTAATTGTATTGTCACTTATTCCTCTTCGGGTTCGTACTCACCTATGAGAGCACCTTCTTCGTCGTATTCTTTTCCGTTTTCATCTATAGAATGGCCAGTATTTATATTTATAAATCTACCTTCACCGACTGAAACCCAACCGGTATTACCTATCTCCATGAAATCGCCTTCAATATATGGCCAAGACATTTTATCTCCTATGGTGTTGATATTATCGTGTCGTGTATGGCATCGATATTATAATAGTAGCTCAACAATGCGTGTAGGTCACGCAGTTCTTCACCGGAAGCATAAAAGCCAGCTATCCCAGACTGGAGAAAGAATTGATTCTCTCCTTCTTCTGTACCATATTCAATCAAAGTAATGTTATTTAATAACATTCTTCCGTTTTCTTTTTTAGTCATATTAATCCTCGTCTATAATTGTAATTGGATTCCATGTTGGGTCATTCATTTTTTCTCTCATATCTTTAACGTAAGATTCCCAATCTCTTTCGTCTTCAGATTTCTTTTCATACTTTACTTGTCCCTTAAAAGGATTTGTTTTAAATTTAACTATGAAACTTCTTCCACCATTCTTAGGTGTCCAACGAAGATTACCATTTTTACAATCACAGAAATCATTGTTGTTTACTTCAATCATCCCCTGCGGATCAAATCTTCCACTGCATTTATTGCATTCGGTGTAACGACCCTTGTCCCCGCATCTGCTGCATGACGCACAGTACGTCCAACATGGTCTTTCCGATGGGTTCTTAAAGCTTCCTGGTAAAGCCACTTTATATCTCCAATTCTAATATCTGTTCAATTAAAGGTAAAACTTTTCCTGATGCTAGTATATCAAATTTATATACAAATTTACGATTATTATCTATCATTTCTAAAAATACTGGTCTATTTCCCTTATTGTTTGAAATCAAATCATATATTTTTTCTACAGTTGTTTGAGATACTTCACTACTAATCTCTAGCATTATAGGTTTACCGCCAGAGAATATCTTTGCGTCGACTTTTTCTGATGAGTTGTAGAATAATTTAGTTACAGAATTTTCTTCATCACTTTCTTTATTCAAGAAACCATTTATTACAAATATATCTCCAGAATTAAAATAATCATCGCTTATATCTTTAGCGTTCTTGGGGAAGATAATCACTTCTACGCTAGAAGTTATATCTTCTATTTCTAACTTATACATCTTTTGACCTTTTTTAGTTGTCATCTTTTTGTTAGAAACAATAATCCCACCTACCTTAACTGCAGATCCTCCAGGAAGTTCATTAAGATCAATGATCTCATTTGAGATTTGATTCTTTAATATATCCCAAATTCCCAAGACCGGGTGGTTTGTAACGTAGATGCCCAGCTTTTCTTTTTCTTTTTCAAGAACTTCTAATTCTATTCTTCTACTTAATTCTATATTTTGATCTCCAACTAGTTCATCTAACGCGCCAGATAAAGCTAAGTTTTCTAGTGTTGATTTTTTAAGAACCGATGGATGACATCTTCTATAGAAATCATGAAGAGAAACATAAGGACTATTTAAATCTCTTGACTCAACTATTGCATCAGCGATTGACACACCAATGCCGTCGATAGCTGACAGACCAAAAATTATTGATTCTTTATTAACAACTTCAAAATCTATTCCAGAGTAGTTAACAGATGGTGGTAAAACTTCTACGTTTAATTTTCTACAATCTGATAGATACAACGCTTGCTTATCTTTATTGCCTACTACTGAACTCATTAAAGCAGCCATGTACTCAACGGTATAGTTAGCCTTCAAATAAGCTGTAGTGTATGAAATCATGGCGTAGCTTGCAGCATGTGCTCTGTTAAATCCATAGCCACCAAAGTATTCAATATCTGAATAAATTTTATTAGCTTTATCCTCAGATATATCTGAAGTATTAACACATCCATCAACAAACTTTTTTCTAAATAAAGAAATTTTATCCATCTGCTTTTTGCCGATAGCCTTGCGTAAGTCATCAGCCTCAGCGGATGTAAAGCCAGCCAATTCTCTAGAAACACCAAGAACATCTTCTTGATACAGCATGATGCCAAGCGATGGACCTAGTACTTTTTCCAATTTAGGATGATCGTATGCTATTTTTGATCTTCCATGTTTTCTGTCTATATATAATTTATCCATTCCAGAACCCATAGGACCTGGTCTGTACAATGATATTAGAGCCATTATGTCTTCTATGTTTTGTGGTTGCATCTGAACCATCAACTGTCTCATTCCAGATGATTCTAATTGGAACACTCCAGCAGAATTACCTCTACACAATTCTTCATAAGTTCTTGGATCATCTAAAGGAATAAATTCTATATCAATAATTTCTTGTTTATTCTTTTCTATAAGCTTCAAACAAGAATCTATAACACCAAGGTTTCTTAAACCTAAGAAGTCAATCTTTAACAGGCCACACTGCTCTACTCTTCCCATGTCCCATTGAGTTACTAATGGAGCATCCACGCCCTTTTGCATTACGGGCAGATAGTCTGTTAGTGGGCCTTTGGAAATAACAACTCCAGCAGCGTGTATGCCCGTTTGACGAACTAGACCCTCCAATCCAACAGCTGTGTCAACAATTAATTTTGAATCACTATTTAAACTATATTCAGTTTTAAACTCACTGACTTCCATACACTCTGACAAACTCTTTGATATGCCCAAGACAGGAGGCGGAACAAGCTTAGCTATCTTATCTCCAGATATAAAATCATATCCTAAAGCTCTAGCTGCGTCGCGCAAGGACTGTCTAGCTCCAGTTCTGTTAAATGTACATATGTGAGCAACTCTGTCATCGCCATATTTAGTTCTCGCATATTCTATAACTTTATCTCTATGTCTATCATCAAAGTCTAAGTCAATATCTGGCATTGACTTTCTTCCTTCAACCAAAAATCTTTCAAACATTAAACCAAATCTAATTGGATCTAAGTTTGTAATATCAAAAGCGTACGACAGAACACTGCCCGCCGCAGAACCTCTACCCCAGCCAACTCTAATACTATTGTCTTTTGCCCACTTAACTAAATCAGAAACAACTAAGAAGTATTCGGAGAATCCCATTTCTTTTACTACTTTGATTTCATGATTAGCTCTATCGATTATATCTTGAGGTAGTGGATTACCATATCTTTTTTTCAATCCATCCCAAGCCAATCTTTCAAAATATTCGGTTGAATTTTCATTGGTAGGTATAGGAAAATCTGGGAAGTGAATTTCGCCCAAGTTCAAATTTAAATCAACCATGTCATTTACATGCATAGTATTTTTCAACCACTCATCAGAAAATACTGAAGCCATGTCATCGTATGATTGAAGATAGAATTTATCTCCAGAAAAAGAAAATCTATCAGGAGTATTAATATTTGAGTTAGTAGCAACGCACAACATTATGTCATGAGCTTTTGCATCGTGCTGATGGACGTAGTGGCAGTCACCAGTAGGAACTATTCTGGCCCCAATAGTCTTAGCTATCTTTATTAGATCTGGTATTATTTTTTTCTGTTCTTCTAAATCGTGGTTTTGAACCTCAATAAAATAGTTCTCTTTGCCGACTATAGCCTGCATGGTCGCAGCATGGTTTAATGCCGTGTTGTAATCGTTTCTAAGCAGGGCTTGTGACACTTCCCCGTTCAGACACCCAGACAGCACTATTACGCCCTCTGAGTGCTCTGATATTAAATTATGATCCAATCTAGGCTTAACGTAATATCCTTCTGTAAAAGCTCTAGAGGACATTTTAATTATGTTATGATAACCAATATTATTCTTGGCCAATATAGTTATATGGTATGGTCCTCTTTGTTCCCATTCGTTTTTTGATGGGCCGGATCTTTCTTCTTCATCTCTATCAAATCTTGTTTTTCTAGCTTGATAAAATTCAGATCCCAATATTGGCTTAACGCCTACGGCCTTACCTGCATCGTAGAAGTCTAACCATGAGTGAATATTTCCATGGTCAGTTGTAGCTATCCCCGTCATACCAAGGGCCTTAGCTCTTTCTAAATATTCTTCTACTCTACCATGTCCGTCCAGCATAGAGAACACGGTATGATTATGTAGGTTCGTCCAATTCTTCATTGTATTTTTAGTTAATTCCTCTGTTGTTGTCTGAGTCTCTTAAGGATTCATCTCTAGCTTCTCGATAAACTATTACAACTACTCCGCCACAATATTTACATGGCACTGCTTTGCCACCTTGAGCAAATGGACTATTGTACATGTATGACATAGGCTGATCTGATTTGCACTCGCTGCAAACTCCTATTACATCATCTGGATCTTGAATTGGTTTTGACATTTTTATCTTCTCCTTTAGTCTTGTATGCGAATCTAATTGGCGATGGAGATAACTCTTCTGCGCTTTCTACATATTTATCGCCAACAGTTATCCATTTTTTCTTTTTTTCTAAGTGACAATCACCACACCCTACGCCAGCAGAGTTTGCTCTTTCGCAAGTGTATGGTCTACCACCGATGCCTAATTGTCTTCTTTTAATCCAGTCATTAATATGACTAGTAGATTTTTCGTAGTTAAAATCTTCACACATCGCAAGTATACTATATAAAAACTTTATAGAATCTTCGTTGTAAGTTAGGATTGAACACAGAAATAATCTAGCTTCGTGTTCTAGGTATTTTTTTTCTTTAGCCTGTTCAATTAATCTACGTATTGCACTACAGCCTTTTAGTAATTGGTCTGGAGTAAAATCTTTTTCTAACGGTGTCAGCTGCTTAAATGCTGCCGAACCATACTTGTTAAAGTGGCTTAGAAAATCTGGAGAGCTATGCTTATCCATCTCCATGTCATAAGTAAACTCTCTGAACCATTCATTTGCTTTAAGATTAAATTCTTGATCCGCAACTACGTTTTCTTTTGGTTCGCTACAATATGCTCTAATTGTATTAAGATCAGAATAAAGTATTTCTTCTGGTATTAAATTCTTATACAATTTAGTTTCTTGATGCATGCTTCCAGCTAGTCTCCACATTCTTCTTGGATCGTAGACGCTAAAATCTATAGACTCTATTTTTAGTTTGTCTTTAATTTTATTAGCTATATATCTAAATATATTTGGAAGACTATTAGAAGGATTTATGCCGAGTGCAATAGCTTCACACTCAATATGGAAACCTTTTTTTCCAGTAAAATAAACCAACAAAGCGTTGCTGGGTATGTACTGCTTGAGATACGAATGAAGCGTCTTACATTCTTCATATGCTTTTTCTGGATCTTCATTATCTAGGTCAAAATATAACGAACCTAATCTGACAGCTTTTGCAAGATCCTCTGAGTTAAAATGCCAAACAGAAGTATACAAGCCATTATTATTATGCTGTTTTCTATATTTATCTATATCGAATATAGATACAAATTTAGGATTGTCTCCCTCTTTATCTCTTATGATTCTAGATAGAGCTGGAACATGTCTAGCTGTTTCAACTAGGTGCCAAGAACTAAGGTACTTGTCTTTGTCTTGTGGTATTTTCATAAGATCTTTTTTTTGTTTTCTAAATCCGAAATGTTGCAAATAATTTGTCTTGTTGATATGTCTATATTTTTAGAATTGTTTCTGTAGTATACAGACTCTTCTATTATCTTTTCTATATTCTTTATAAGAAAGAATCTCTTCTTAATTCTTTGTTCCAGATCCATCTTTTCTCCATTTTGGATTAATTAAGTCACTGTCTTCTATAATGAGGTGAAGCTTAGAAGCTATATTATCAGATAGATGAACAATATAATCTAAATAAGTTATAGGAAAAGTTTCTGGTACCGGCGACCAAGGACCCAAATGACATCTAACTAGTCTAAGTATAGACTGAACAATATCTTCAGATAAAAATAAAGTAGATGATTCTGATTCACTAGCAAATTTTTTATCTTTCTCCTGACAGTATGATATAAACTTTCCAACTGTATATGGATGCATTGGATCATACTTTAGTTTGTTTCCATCGGCATCGTAGATGCCCTTACATAGATCGTGTAACAAACACGCAGCTAGAACTATATCTTTTTCTTCTTGAGTTAAAGCATACGACTCGCTCATGTAATGGGCTATTCTAATTACTCTTTTTGTATGAAGTACGTTGCCACCATGACCATGCTCATCTGCTGGATGGTACTTGCCAGAAAAGCTTGAGGGAATTTCCCAAAAAGATTCACCTCTAACAAGAATTGATCTAACAAAAGATCTTATTGACTCATCAACTATCAAATTGATTTCATCAAGAAGGGGTGCAAGAATTTTATTTTCTTCACCAAGAAATGATGCGTTCTTTTCTTCAATTAAGATATCGTCTAATATGCTCTTCTTCATTTTACACTTCCTTCTTTCTTCCATTCACTCCAGTTGGAGCATGGTTCGTCAAATGGGCACTTCTTGCAATAAGGTATTAAACCTCTTTTAGGAATATAAACTTCTGTCTTTTCTATTTTGTCGCACCAATAATTATAATAATCTATGTCTTCGCTTCTTATTTGGAATTCATTAAACGCAAGACTCTGACTAAGTGGATCTATAAAACCAAACTTTACATTGCCCATGCGTTCAGGGTGTCTATTCTTATAGGCCTGATACATCGTGCAGAAATCTGTTCTATACAAATCACGATTACTGAACTTATAATTAAAGATAAATTTTGTTACCAAATATTGTTTATTATTATAAAAGATAATATCAAAAGTATCTTCTATATTTAATTTGTTTTTTGGCAGATTATATTCTTCGCTTATTGCTACGGGTATATATGGCGACTCTGCGTATGTTTCGTGGAACGCCAACAATATACCAGCAGCTTTAGATGTTAAGCTAGCGGTATTTCCATAAGCTGTTTCGTGCTGCTCAGTTACAATATCATACGAGTTTGTATTTTTTGGAAACCACATTTTTTCCCATCGGTTTAACAACGATGCATAAGAGGGTATGATTCCACCCTGTTTCTTAAAGAAGAAAAAGTACATAATACTTTTAATCGTTGATTCAAATTTTTCAGTGTGAATATCTCGTGCGTATATTTTCTCTGGGACTTCTTGCTTATATCTATAATCAAAAAGTCTTTCACACATCTGAAAATCTTTAATTGCTTCTATTGATAATTTTGACATTAATGAAAATCCTTTCCACTTAAGAGTTCGTCTAACAATGATGAAGATGATGTATAAGAAGAATCTGTAACTGGATCATAATCTTCGTATGTTTTTTTGTAGTCTACATATTTTACCAAAGGCGGATCATACATAAATGCAGAACCTGTAATTCTATTCTTTGGTATTTGAAGCTGCATGATGTTTTCATCTTCGGTCTCATCATCAGTCGCCAATCTTTTTTCTGTAATGAATATGGTTACAGCACACTTTTGTTGAATAGCAAGCGAACCACCAGTATCTGACTGTTGAACAACTTCACGTTTTTCTTTCATTCTATTTGCATTTTCTTGCGCAGTAATTATTAATGCGCAATTCATATCTCTAGCAAGCTTTTCTAAACGCACCATCATCTCTTCAAACTCACCCCAACGTGGTTTACCCTTGCCTGCTCCTCTAGTAAACATTGATTGGATGGTGTCGATTATAACTATGTCCGGCATATTAACATTGTGCCCGATTATATCTCTTAACCAAAATTCTAAGTCTTCAAAGTACGGAGTGTCTGGGTCATGTCTAACCATAAGACGGTCACCCCATTCAGCTAACTTTGCTTTAAAGGTTTCTAAATGCTTATTCTTTTCTTCATCTGACCACTTTGATGATTCTAAATAAACATTCTTTTCTATTATTTGTGTCATGAGAATTCTTTCCCAGTGACCAATTGCTTCTTCAAAGTTTACGTACAAAACTCTATAGCCATTATCCAACCAATTGTTACATAAGCACTTTACGAACGTGCTCTTACCCTTGCCTGAGGCAGCGATTACAGCGTGTACAGCGCCTCTAAAGAACCCTCCGCTGTCAGTGTAGCCCATAGCTCTATTTAAGGCTTTAAATTGAGTTGGAAGAAAATTAGGTATATCTAATAAAGAATCAACTCTATTGGCTATGTCTGCGCTTGTTGTAATTTTATCTAATGGATTATATCTAATTTGATTTTCTAACTCTCTAATTTCAGATGTTAGAGTTTGTATCTTAGCTATATCTTCTTCGGTCTTTTGTCCCTTTTGGGTTAAGATAAACTGAAGCTCTTGAAGATAGTTTATCTGTTTTCTTTTATTAGCTTTATACTTTATAAGTTCAGATACAGATTCTTCTGTGGATAGTTCCACGCCCATTAAAAGATCAACCATTACATTAACGCCAGCATTGCCACCTAACGCTTCATATATATCGGTATCTGTTTCTAGCCAAGACTTAAAAGCTATTGGATCAACAATATCTAACTGAGTAGCATCTTGAAAAGATAACAAGGCCAAGTAAAATTCATTTATACCCTTTTCCCCATGAATTGATCCAACAATTTCTTGAGGAAGATTCTCTTTAAAGTATTCTATTGCTCCCTTTTTTCTAAGGGACAGCGCAAAGATCTGATACTCTAAAGGAATATTATCTTTTACTTGCTCACTTGTTTCTGTCGTCATCTCGTTTTTCTTTTATCGATCTGTATAGTTTCTTTTTGTAATCTGAATTCTTTTTCTTTATACTTCTATAAATCTCACTAGAAGTAAAATCATTCTTATTCTTTTCCTTTGGTTTATATGGGCTAGTTCTAATTGCTTCAAGCAGTCTGTCAAAAACAGCTTGCTCAGTAAGACTATCATTATATCGGAAAACAATAAGAGCTATACCATTATCTTTGCACCACTGAGCTTTTTTCTGATCTCTTTTTATAGCTTCTTCAAAATCATATTTTGAATCAAAGAATCTACTGGTGTAATAAAAGTGTTGTCTACCATGATACTCTGCAGCTATGGCATACTTTTGACAGTACACATCTAGCTTTAATTTATCACCTATATGGAATTCATTAATTACTTTTTCACCAGGGAGAAGTTTTTGCATCGCTAGAGTTAAGGCTGTTTGGCCTCTAGACATTTTTTTTCTACTGTTTTTAAGCCAAGTAAGACCAAGATTATTAATCTTTTTATTAACTGTAGCGACGCTCCAACCAAGTTCTTTAGCTATGTCAGATATAGACAAAGAAGTTTCTAGTAATAAATCTCTTAGAAATTCTAGATCATCTTCGTCTTTATCTTTACGGCTCCCATGCATTTCATTCCGCCGTATTATATGTTCTTGAATAACTAATAGTTTTACCAAGATCTATAATCGACATATCTAATTTGTTCCAAATTGAATTTGACAAAGCCAGTCCAAGAGAAGAACAATCAAAAAGACAATAGTCTACCTTTCCTTCAAAGGCAGCTATCTTTTCAAAAGTTTCTTCTAATCTACTGTAATAGTTATTAAATGAAACATTAATAACATTTGTTTTAAATCCCATAAATTTATATATTGTTTTCTTATCATGGAATGAAACAATTACATTAGATGTATTCTTTATGTAAAATTCAAAGATGGAATTATATACAGACTTATCATTTTCGTAATAGTATTCAAATAAGTTTGGGCTAAAAAATCTTCCATCATTAACCATGCCGATGCCAGAATGTTTTTTATTCTCGACTTCTTCAACAAGAGATAATGGTATGTTCTTTAATACTTTTTTATCAGTTAGATTTATAGAACGAATAATTTCTTTGTTAAATTTAGAAGGAATATTATTTTCATTCTTTTTATTTAAGGCAACTATTGCAGACTTAGAGATGTTAATGAATGCAAATTTTTCTTTCTTATTCATTAAATTTGTTAGCTCAATTGATGCTTGTACTTGATCTTTCATTTGCTGCTCCTAGATTCCAAAATTACCCCAGTTAATTAACACTGGGTTTTCATCTACAATAGAATTAATATGATTTAAATTATGAAACTTACCACCGTCAAGATTTGAATATCTCTGGTATTTTGATTGCTTGTCTTCATCTCTGATGTATCCAAGATGTTGCATTACCAGATTTGAATTTACCCAAAAGTTTCTTTGGTTCACCCAATCCAATACATATGTTGGTTCTGCACCGCAGGCCAAAGCTCTATCTCTAAATGTTCCACCTGAAGCGTATCTAAAAATTCTAGTACTGTTATTTGGGGTCCAAAGCTTATCTACTCTGTACTGAGTTTCATTCCACATGTGGTAGAATCTAACATTTACTACATCTTTTTCTGATGCGTTAAGAACTTTTCTTATATTAATATCTTCAATATTTGAAGCATCGTACAGCATCTCATCACAATCTATTGCAATGATCCAGTCACCTTCGGAAGCATGGTTTTCTAAATTTAACCAGGCGTACTTTCTTAGTCTACCTTCATGTACGGTAAACATTGGTTTTGGAGTTTTGTATACGTGAGCAAAGTTTGAAGCTATGTCTGCCGTGTTGTCATCTGAGCAATCGTCAGTGAAAACTATTTCGTCTACTTGATTCTTTAGTCTTTCTAAAACTCTAGGAAGATACTTACTTGCTTCATTTCTTCCTACCATTTGCGCAATTATTTTTTGTTGCGACATTTCTTTCCTATCTTAAAAGGGGTAGCAGTTTTACCTGCTACCCCGTGAATAAAAATAATTATTATGATTCGATTTGTTCGCGAGCTTTTACAGCTGTGATTCTTTCTACGTCAACATCTTTAAACAAGAGTTCACCAGCTACACCTGAAACAGTGCGACGACTACCGCTGGCAATCTTTTCTGCTTCTGACATGTTGCTAGCTTTTACAATTGAAGTTGTTGTCACTGTAAAATACTTGAATTTATTTTCAGCCATTATTTTTTCCTTTTTATTTATTGGATGGATAAGTATTGCTTATATATTCTACAGCTTCTTCTAGTGTGTCTGCAACTTTTGTTGCAAGAAACTTGAGATAAACACGGTGCTGTAGTTCTTGATGTGCCCAAACAATAATCGGTTGATTATTTAAGTGAGCCCAAGTCATTTCAAAATCAGTTCCTATATATGCTCGATATAAAAGTCTATACTCAACAAGTAATATATCGCAGCTCTTTTGTAAGAACAGATTTTTATCTACAATTTCTTTTGGTTCACAGTCTTCTTCTTCTAAAGCGTAGTCCATAGGATTAACTGCTTTAAAACCTCTATAGTCTAATAAAGCTGTTGCTTCATCTCTCCAACTATATTTAAAATCAGACTTAACATCTTCTATTGCTCCAGATAAAAAAACTCTAGTTTGCATAAGCAACCTCCTTGGCTGGCCAATAGTAGGGAAGATTAGGATCTTCGTTAAAAAATTGTGAATAATATTCGTAATCTTTGCGCAATAGATTTGACCTATGTGATCTATGAAATTCTTCTAAACCAAACCAAGGTGGCATAACTATTGAATCAGGAATTATTTCTTCATACTGCATTGTGTTTTTGTATCCTCTAGCTACCCATTCTTGGATAGTATAGTTCTGATACAACTGCAAAGCTGCTTCATAACCAGACCACATTAAAGTGACTGGATGATTACGCCAACCTTTTGTTGGTGTACGATCAAGTAAGATATTTAGAACCTGGAAAGTTTCTACTCGTTGCTTTCCAAGTCTACGATAATCTAATACCCGAACTGATTCCTGTAGATCTGCGTATGGTAAAAATGTTTGCATTACGCCTTCTTGAATTCGTTAAAAGTTTTGTCACCTACACCAAAGTATTCTCTAGCTAGTCCAGCCTTAACAATTTCTGTATTAAGACATTCACCAGCTTCGTTCCATACTCTAGCAAGGATTCTACCATACTTCTCGTTCTTGTCCAAGATGGTTTCAATCTTGACTTTATTATTAGCTTTTTTAATCCACTGATCAGTGAACTCTTTTGCTGCAAGTCCCATCTTCTTTTCTTCTAGATTTGTGGTGCGACTTTCTGGTGTATTTACTCCATAAAGTCTTACGCTCTTTGGGCCGATGCTAACCTCAAAACCAAGATCTATATTAATCTTAAAAGTATCTCCATCTACCACTTTAACAACTTCTGCGTTGTAAAGATAAACATTAAATTGATCTGACATATTAATCTCTTTCTATTCCTAATTGATCGCACGCTCTGCGAAATATTGATTGACTTACTTTAAATTGACTATCTGCGTGGCTGTAGCCTTCTCCTGGCTTTGGAGAAGATGCGTGCCAGCTGTGACCTATAGATACGCTTCCATCATACACTACATTGTAACCACGATGACGCGCAAAATATGAACACCAAGTTTCCTCATAGTAGTGCGGGGTTGGTAAAAAGGCTCCTATAGAAGATGGGTACATCTGCTTATACTCTACGTCGTTTGTAAGAGATTCCCACACTGATCTTCTAATGAAGTATGCAGATCCAGATACTGTCACACAAGGTATTCTGTCTTTAAACATTAAATCTTCCGGATCGTGTTGTCTCCAACCTCTATGAGCTGGAGCTGTATTTGTTCCGATTATACCAGCGTGAGTTATGAATCCGTTCTCATCTCGTTGTTTTGGGCCAAGTACATGTATACTTTCATCATTGTCAAATATGCTATGTATAGCATTGATATCTTCGTTAGTAAACCAAACGTCAGAATTTAACAACGCTATTATTTCTCCATTGCCATGAGCAGCAAGTTGATTGCAGGCACCTGAGTATCCTATATTTTTATTTATAAAAATCTTATCGATACTATAATTTGATTCGTTTTGACTTAACCATTGAACAGTATCATCTTGAGAATCATTATCTGCAATATATAAATTCCATAATCTAAAATCTTTATCTGCACCGGTGTGCAATGTATTTAAAAGTCTTTCTAGTAACGGTCTAGTATTGTAGCTTACTACACATAAATCTATCATTTTAAAATCTTTCTATTTCTGAATCCATTAATATCATAGCAAACGCATCTTCTTTATTTATTCCATGATCTATATATTCAAACATCTTCTGCATCTTTGCTTCAATATTTTCCTCAATAAAAAACTCTTTTAATCTATTTCTATATTGATCAAAAGATGTGTTTACTTGTGGAGAAATCTTTTCGTTCTTTCTAAGAAGATATGTAGCTGCCCCAATAATAAATCCAGCTATAAATAATTTAGTCTTCCCATTCATTGCTGTTGTCTGTATTTCTACTGGTAAATTGATTTTCATTTATGGCCTTTATTGCTTCTTCACTTAGATGAAGAAGGTTTAATCTTTCCTTTTCATCTTTTATGGACGATGCTAAGTGTATCAGAGCATTTGATATTTGCAACATCTGATCTATTGATGTTATTAAATATGTTTGACCTGACTCAAGCTTAATATTTACTTTTTTCTTTTCATTTATTTTCTTTGCCATATTAATTTTTTTCTTTTTTTGTTGCCTTTTTTGGTTTATCTATTTTATCATCTAAATCATACCCACCTAATTCGGACTGTGAATCAGAATATTTGTATAAACAAATATTATCTGAATCCGGTTCAAATGTTACAAAAAATATATTCTTATCTTCTTCTGTCAAACCTTCTGGCGGAGGAGAATCTAAAGCTATCTTAGGCGATGAACATCCATATACTTGACTATGGTTCTTGTATACTACAAGGTAGTTTAATTTTGATGCTGGCATTATTTAACCCTTATTGTTTTAATGTTTGCTTTGTTTAAGAAATTTTCTACGTTATTCCAGTCTAAATAACTTACGTCTTCTTTGTAGTATACAGTCTTAACTGTACTGTTTGCTATTAGCTTAGCGCAAGAAAAACAAGGAGGTCCATTAACATATATCTTTTCTGGATTTGAATTATAATCAGAGTGCAGGAATGCATTTGCTTCTGCGTGGATTGCTATACAATTTTCATAGCTTGAGCCACTGGCAGAATTCTGCTTTAATCGATCACATCCACCGTCCTGACAATGCACAAATCCTCTTGGCCCACCATTGTAACCAAAGCCAACTATATGATTATTTGAATCAACAAGTATTGAAGAGTACTTTCTTTTTCCACAGGTAGAAAATATGTTTGCAGCTGACTCGCAAAGCTGCATAAATTGATTATCTTTTTTGGTTATCATTAATTTACCAGTAGTAAAAATCCACTTATAAAACCTAGTAGGACTGACATAATTGTTGATACAATTTTTACATTTTTATTCTTCGATACTTGATTCAGTATTTGCATACTAACACACCAGTTAATTAACACAGAATAAACTAATGCTAATGATAAATTTTTAAACATTTCTAATATCAACCAATCCACTAATGCTTACTGGAAATACGGGCTGTATCAATGCTAGCACAGCTCTAGCATAGTCTCTAATCTCTACCTGAGCTGCTTCTTCTAATCTCTGATTAAGAAACAAAGCTATTGACTGCAAGCTACAGGTCCACCTATAAACAACGTACATGCCGTACGCAGGGAGAAAGAGTCTAGCTTGTTCTGCAGCAACGTTGTTATCCATTGCCATTTTATAAAGTGCTTCACCTTGTTCTATGTATCTATTTAGCTCATCTGTTAATATAGAACCAATCCAAGGACCTATTGGACCACCGGATCCTTGCTTCTTATCCTCCGGTGCTAGTCTCCATTCTTCAACGCCTGGTATATAAAACTCTGGTTCCATGGTTACATATCTTCTTGAAGATTCATTCCAAGAATCCATAGTATGGTCTGAGCCAACTACATATTTCCAGTGTTGACGCGCAACCATTAATGGAGCCTTAAACTCAAAGGTAGCAAATGCATGCCTAAAAGGAGACATATGATTTTCTCTAATTAAGAAATCAATTAACTGAACATCTTTTTTTTCTAATTCTTTAGATTCTTTAGCAAAGGATGCGCGAGCAGCATTAACTACAGATAGATCACTACCCATTGTATCTACAAGTCTCACGTATCCTTTGTCAAGAACCTGAATTGTATTTTCTAAATCCATATATATATTATATCACCAGATTATTATTTAGTGTTATCCTTTATGAATTTAATTTCACATGCGTCTGTAGTGCAATAGCGTTCTCCGATTGCGTCTGCAGCCATGCCAGCATACACTCCGCTCAAATCTATAGGGAATAGATTAATTGTTGCATCAGTATATTCTTGCTCAGATATTTGTGTGTACGGCATTTGTGGATAGGTATCATTTCCGCTTGGGAGGAATGATACTGTCTTTAATTGACCGTCATACATATGGAGAACAGTACCCACGTGCTGTGCTTCCTTATCTTTATCAAATGATATTGTAACAGAAACTGAATTGTCTGACCAATAACGCTGAGCAATTGCAGCTAGTGACATCTTTTCAAAGATTGTAACATCACGCTCTGCTCTTGCTGCCTGTGACTTGATGGGGAAGTATACTACAGATGTAGTATCTGGTGATTCAGAAGCTGGTTCTACTCTATAGTTTGCCATTCTAAATAGTGGCAACATAGGATCATCATTAGAGAATCTAATTGTTCTATTAAAGAACTTTCCACCTGGTGTCCAGTGAACTCCTGGTGACTCACCAGCAAGAATTGAAACTGTTCCTGAAGGCTTAATTGTCGTCATCTTAATTGATTCACGAATGCCCAACCACTCAGAATATACATTATCATAACGCTGAACAGTTTTATATCCTTCAT
>Ga0222713_10002481_pt1 | contig 19736 bp, 19 predicted proteins | sample C33_649DmetaG_FD_165061 | JGI IMG/M metagenome (GOLD analysis project Ga0222713, IMG submission 165061) | Estuarine water microbial communities from San Francisco Bay, California, United States - C33_649D | ecosystem: Environmental > Aquatic > Marine > Unclassified | place: USA: California...
AACTGCACGCGGTGCGCTTCGCCTTCGATCCGGCGCCGCCGCTGGAAACGCTGATGCTGCATTTCTGCGGCGAGATCCGTCTCAATCACTGGTACCGCTGCGCCATGCAGTGGCACACCGAACCGGTAATCAAGCACATCTACAACCTGATCTCGCGCGACGAGGCGCGGCATGGCGGCGCTTATCTTCAGTACATGAAACGCGCGCTGAACACCGTTGGCGAATCGGCGCGCGCCGCGTTTGCCAAGGTCGGCGTGCTGATGGCCAGTTCCGCGCGCAGCGGCAAGCCGCTGCATCCGACCAACCTGCATGTCAACAAGACGCTGTTTCCGAACGACACCGTGCAGAGCAGGCTGCCCGATCCGTCATGGCTGGAGCGCTGGCTCGATGAACAGATCCGCTTCGATCGTGACTGGGAACAGAAAGTGGTCGGTGTGATCCTGCACAACCTGTCGCTGCTGTTCGGCCGCAAGTTCGAATCGGTCAAGGACCTAAACCGTTTCCGCAAGGAAATCGCGCCCGCCTGATTGGGAGGCGCAGGTGTTTGTCGCCGCAGGCGAGCCCGCGTAGACTGTGACCGATGGGAACTTCACCCGAATTTGAGAAGCGCATCAGCGCACCCGCTGATGCACGAGTCGTCGTTGCACAACTGCCGCGGCCGCTGGTGTTTACCAATGGCGTCTTCGACATCCTGCACCGCGGTCACGTGACCTATCTCGCCCAGGCGCGGGCGCTGGGCGCAAGCCTGGTGGTCGCACTGAACAGTGATGCCTCGGCAAGGCGTCTGGGCAAGGGGGCCGACCGGCCTCTCAATACCCTGTCCGACCGCGCTGCCGTTATCGCAGCGCTGCGCGCCGTCGATGCCGTAACCTGGTTTGAAACCGACACGCCCCTGGAACTGATCCTCGCCCTCAAACCCGACATCCTGGTCAAGGGTGGAGACTGGAAGCCGGATGCCATCGTCGGTGCGAAGGAGGTACAAAGCTGGGGCGGATCAGTGCATTCCATTGCTTTCGACCATCAGCGCTCGACAACCGAACTGATCTCGCGCGTACGGTCTTCGGCGCCCCGCTGATCCCGGGTTCAGCCGGATACCGCCCTTGCGTTCAGAACTTACTGCCTGACGATGCCCGCCGGGCAGCTGCCGGCCTTGATTTCAGACCCGGTGAAATCCCGGTTCAGTTCGGCAAGGCGGGCGATGACCGACGAATCCGGCTCCCGCAGATAGTAAATCGCCTGTTTGAGGAACTTGTCCCGACGCGTAACGATGGCGGAACGCACGCCGCGTTGACGCAAACGTTCCAGTTCGGTTTCAGCAGCAGCCTCGGTCTTGAACAGCCCGAGCGAAATCGCGTTGCGCCATTGCCCGGCCTCGTTCACCACGAAGAACTCGGTAATTCCCAGTGCCTTCAGCTCGCCCACCTTGCGATCGACCTCGGCCTTGTTTTTTTGCGGCGGCATGTGCACCCAGTATCCCTCGACATCGGATACCCGGCGCTGGACCGCATTCGCCGGCAAAGCCAGTGTCAGCAGCGCAGCATCGGCGCGCGCAATGTCGGTGCCGGTGAACGCGCCCCATTCTGCGCAGGCCGCCGGTGGCGGCACCGGAGACGCAACAGACACCGCCGATACCGCTTCCCCGGAAATCGGGCGGATTTTTTCCGGGCTGATCTGCAAAGCAGCGATCTGCTGTGCGGCTTGATCGTTGCCGGCAGCGAACTGGTGATAGGCAAAAAAACCCATGTTCGCCAGCAACAGCAGCAGTAATAGAAGTCTCATCAGTAACTCTGTATTAACCCAGCAGGGCGATTTGCCGCAGCCCCTCGAGAACCAGATTATCCACCAGCGTCACCTGGCCATTGATCCGCCCGTCCAGCAACACCGCACCGCCGCCGGAGAGTACCACCTGGGGCGCCTCCCCTGTGCTTTTTCCGAGATAGCCGGCCATGCGCTCCACCGACCCGGCAAGGGCATTCACCGCGCCACTGGCGATGGCGTCGCCGGTATTGTCTGGGAAGTAACTGAAAGCGCCGTCGCGTAGTGCCAGATTGGCCGTATCCCGGGCCAGGGAATCCCGCATCAGTTCGAATCCGGGAACGATGAAACCGCCGAGAAAAGCCCCCTCACCGTCGAGCGCGTCCACCGTCATCGTTGTCCCGACATTGACCACCACGCAGGCCTGTTTGACCAGATGCCGGGCGCCGATCAGTGCCGCCCAGCGATCAGGGCCGAGAGTGGCCGGATCGGCATATCCGCTGGTGATCCCGCACTGGGCGCGTGTGCTCACAATCCAGTCCACGATACCGTTGCGTCCCGCCAGCGCTGCTGCCACCTGTTTTTTTGCGGTGGCCCCGGCCACATTGGAAATCACTATGCGATCGGTCGCGGGAAGCCCCCTCAACTCGGCGGCAAGCTCAGAGGCGCGCACCGTCGGCAGCCAGCCTTGACGCAACCAGCCCTCCGCCTCGCTGAAACCCCATTTAAGGCGCGAGTTGCCGACATCGATGGCAAGAATATTCATGTGGCAGTTCCGTCTTCGCGCAGGCTGATTTCACCGCTGTGATGCCGCGTGATGCCGCCACCCGTCTCCAGCAGCAATGCACCGTCATCGGCAACGCCACGGGCAATGCCTTTTACCGCTGCCCCGTCAGGAAGCAGCAGCGTGACCCTACGTTCCTGCTGCGCGTGCAACGCCTGCCACTCGTCGCGTAGCGATGCAAAACCCGCATCGGAAAACCGATCCAGCACAAGAACCAATTCGCGCAACAGCCCGGCCAGCAATTCGTTGCGGTCGACAGCCAAGCCAGAGACGGTTTCCAGGTCGGTTATTGGCTGGTCCACGGCTCGGCTTACCCTGGCATCCGGGCGAACGTTGACGCCGATGCCGATGACGGCGGCACTGGGGCCGAGCACGTCGCCCTGCATCTCGATCAGGATGCCGGCCAGCTTGCTGCCATCCACTACGACATCGTTGGGCCATTTGAGCCCTGCCTCGCTTGCACCGGCAGCGCGCAATACCCGCGCCAGCGCGACGCCGGTCGCGAGGCTGAGACCGGCAAGTTCGCGCGCCCCGCGCGTAAACCGCCAGAGCAGGGAAAAAACCAGCGTGCTGCCGACCCGGGAATGCCAGACTCTGCCGCGCCGGCCACGTCCGGCAGTCTGCGATTCTGCGGCTATGGCCTGTCCCGAGGTTGCGCCCTGTTCGGCGCGACGCATCAGTTGCGTATTGGTTGAGTCCAGCGTTTCCCGGATTTCCAGCTCGATCCTGCCGGTCGCGGCACCCAATAATTTGAGGATGCTCGCCGGATCGAGCAGGGAAACCGGCTGCTTCAAGCGGTATCCCCGGCCGCGAACGGATTCAATCTCGAAACCGGCACCGGCGATTTCACGCACGCCATACCACACTGCACTGCGGGTGATTCCCAGGGTCCGCGCTATGTCCTCGCCGGAATGAAACGCGCCATCGGATAACGCACGCAGTGCCTGAAATGCGGTGTTATTCATCACTGCCCCATAGCATAGCCCAACAGCGCTAATATGGCGCTTCGTTAAGGGGACTTCGATGACAAAATCCATAATATCCGTCGCACTTGCATGCCTGTCCGCCGTGTTTGCGCCATCCGCTGCGGCACAGAATTTTCCGTCCAAACCGATCCGAATCGTTGTGCCGTTCCCGGCCGGTGGAACCTCTGACATTCTGACCCGTCTGATCGGCTCCAAGATGGCCGAGAACTGGAAGCAGCAGGTGCTGCCCGACAATCGCCCTGGCGCCAACGGCAATATCGGCGCGGACATGGTCGCCCGCTCGGCACCGGATGGCCATACCTTGGTGCTGATGGATGTCGGCAATCTCGCCATCAGCCCCAGCGTATTCCCGAAAATGCCTTTCGACATCATCAGGGACTTCGCTCCGGTGACCGTGGTGTCATACTCGCCGCACATCCTCGCCACACACCCGAGCATGCCGGCAAAAACCGTCAGGGAAATCGTTGCATTGGCCAAAGCGAGGCCCGGCAAACTGAACTACGCCACCGGGCTCGGTGGCGCGCCGCACATGGCAGGAATGCTGTTTGCACACCGCACGGGCATCAAATGGGTGGACGTTCCCACCAAGGGTGGTTTCGCCAACATCCTGATCGTGACCACCGGTGAGGCCGACTTGCTTTTCAATGGCATGCTCGCCACGCTGCCGCACACCAAAAGCGGCCGCCTGCGCCTGATCGCGGTCTCCAGCGACAAACGCTTTCCGACATTACCGGATACGCCGGTGGTGGCGGAAACCCCCGGGCTTGAAGGTTTCGTCACCGGCTCATGGCAAGGCGTCCTTGCGCCGTCCAAAACCCCCCCGGAAATCGTCGCCAAACTACAGACGGAAATCTCGCGCATCATCACCACGCCCGACATAAAGGAAAAACTATCCAGTCAGGGTGCCGATCCGATCGGCAATAGTCCTGCGGAAATGGCGAAATGGCTGGCGGCAGAAAAAGACCGCTGGGCAAAACTGATCCGCGCTACGGGCTTCCGTCTCGAACAATAGCCATCGGACTACGGCATCGCGCTGCTGAATCGGCAACATGACCGCACCAAAACGACAGATTATTGCCATAGGCGGCGCCGCCCTGCCCCTCGAACTCGACAACCTGCTGCTGATCGACTACTTCCTCAAACAGACGCGCAAGCACAAGCCCAAAGTGTGTTTCATCGGCACCGCCAACGGTGATGCCGACGCCGGCCGTTTGCGTTTCTATGCCGGCATGAGTCAGTTCCACTGCAAACCCACCCACCTGCCGCTGTTCGCGCGCACGCCGCGTGACCTTGAGTCGTTCGTACTGGAGCAGGACGCGATTTTTGTCGGGGGCGGTAACACCCGCAGCATGCTCGCGGTATGGCGCGACTGGGGCCTGGACCTGCATCTGCTTGCGGCGTGGGAACGGGGCATCGTGCTGGGCGGCTGGAGCGCGGGTTCGATCTGCTGGTTTGAACAGGGCATCACTGACTCCATCGCCGGGCCGCTGACGGCCATGGACTGCCTGGGTTTCCTGCCCGGCAGCAACTGCCCCCACTACAACAGCGAACCGCAGCGCCGCCCCACCTACCGCAAAATGGTGGCGGGCGGCAGGGTAGCTGAGGGTTACGCGGCCGACGATGGTGTGGCACTGCATTTCATCGGCAACCGCCTGCATCGCGTGGTCGCCAACCACCCGCGGGTGCGCGGCTGGCAGCTCACCCGCAAAGGCCGTCGCGCAGTGGAGCGCGCCCTGCCCGCAAAATTCCTCGGAAAACGCTGAGGCAGCCTGCACCACGGGTTAAAATCGCGTTTTTCAGCAACCCGTCTTTCAGAATCCCCTCCCCGGCATGGCCAAGAACGCGAAGCCCGGCACGGAACCCGCCGCCGCATCCACATCCAATTTCATCCGCAGCCACATCGATGCCGACCTCGCGGCGATCAAGTACGCGGGTCGCGGCTGGGGCGGCGCACCCGGTGCCGCTGCCAGCCACCGCGGCAGTGCCGCTGATCCGGCCAGGATTCGCACGCGCTTCCCGCCGGAGCCCAACGGCTACCTGCACCTCGGTCATGCCAAATCGATCTGCCTGAACTTCGGCCTCGCGCTGCATTACGGCGGCGCCTGTCACCTGCGTTTCGACGACACCAATCCGGAAAAGGAAGAACAGGAATACGTCGATGCGATACGCGACGCCGTGTCCTGGCTGGGCTTCGACTGGGGCCCGTACCAGTATTTCGCCAGCGACTACTTCGGCTTCATGTACGAGGCCGCCGAATACCTGATCGGCGCGGGCCATGCCTACGTCGATGAACAGAGCGCCGACGAAATCCGCGCCAATCGCGGCACCCTGACCGAGCCGGGAAAACCCGGCCCGTGGCGGGACCGTCCGGCCACGGAGTCGCTGGCGCGCTTTCGCGAAATGCGCGCGGGAAAACATGCCGACGGTGCGATGATCCTGCGCGCGAAAATCGACATGGCCTCTCCCAACATCAACCTCCGCGATCCGGCGATCTACCGCATCCGCAGGGCGACGCATCACCGCACCGGCGACGCCTGGTGCATCTACCCGATGTACACCTACGCGCACCCGGTCGAGGATGCGCTGGAACGCATCACCCACTCAATCTGCACGCTGGAATTCGAGGACCAGCGGCCGTTCTACGACTGGCTGCTCGGCAAGCTTGCCGACGGCGGCCTGCTCGAGCGCCCGCTGCCGCAGCAGATCGAATTCGCACGGCTCAACCTGACCTACGTCGTGCTATCCAAGCGCAAGCTGATCCAGCTGGTCGAGGAGAAGCATGTCGACGGCTGGGATGATCCGCGCATGCCGACGCTGGCCGGCGCGCGCCGCCGAGGCTACACCCCCGAGGGATTCCGCCTGTTCGCCGAACGCATCGGCGTGTCCAAGGCCGATTCCTGGATCGACTACTCGGTGCTCGAAGACTGCATGCGCGAGCACCTCAACGACATCGCCGAACGGCGCATCGCCGTGCTCGATCCGCTCAAGCTCGTCATCGACAATTATCCGGAAGGGCAGCAGGAGGACTGTTTCGCCCCCAACCACCCGCAGAAACCGGAACTGGGCAAGCGCACGGTACCGCTGTCGCGCGAACTGTGGATCGAGCGCGAAGATTTCTCCGAAACCCCGCCCAAGGGCTACTTCCGCCTGTTCCCCGGCAACAAGGTGCGCCTGCGCTACGGTTACGTGGTCGAGTGCACCGGCCGCGACAAGGATGCGGCCGGCAATGTGACTACGGTGCATTGCACCTATCTACCCGAAACCAAGTCGGGCACTCCGGGCGCCGACTCGGTCAAGGTCAAAGGCAACATTCACTGGGTCAGCGCACGCCATGCCTGCGCCGCGGAAGTCCGGCTCTACGACCGCCTGTTCGGAGTGCCGCATCCCGGCTCCGGCGGACGCGACTTCCTCCTCGACCTCAACGCCGACGCGCGGCGAGTCATCAGCGCGCAGCTGGAACCCGCGCTGCGCGACGCCAAGCCCGGATCACGCTGCCAGTTCGAGCGCCACGGCTACTTCATCGCCGACGGCGTCGATAGCAAGCCCGGCAGACCCGTATTCAACCGCACCGTGACACTGCGCGATTCGTGGCAGAAATGACCCAACACCGAGAGGACATCCCATCATGAGCACACCCAAAACTGCGATCATCACCGGTGCCGGCAGCGGCATCGGCAAGGCCACAGCACTCGCTTTCCTCAAGGACGGCTGGAACGTCGTGCTCACCGGACGACGCCAGACCAACCTCGACGAGGCGCTGGCTGAAGCCGGTGCCGACAAGGCACGGGGCGCCGCGATTGCAGCCGACGTCAGCGACCCGCAGTCCGTCGCCGCGCTGTTCGAGCAGACCGTCAAGAAATTCGGCCGCGTCGACGTGCTGTTCAACAATGCCGGCCAGAACGCCCCCGGCGTGCCGTTCGAGGACCTGCCGTGGGAAAAATGGAAAGCTGTGGTCGACACCAACCTCAGCGGCTCCTTCCTCTGCGCGCAGGCGGCGTTCCGGGTGATGAAGTCGCAGAATCCGCAGGGCGGCCGCATCATCAACAACGGCTCGATCTCGGCGCACGCGCCGCGCCCCGATTCGGCCCCTTACACCGCTTCCAAGCACGGCGTCAGCGGCCTCACGCGCACGATGTCGCTCGACGGCCGCAAGTACGGCATCGCGGTCTGCCAGGTGGATGTCGGCAATGCGATGACCGAACTCGCGGCGCGCATGTCCAAGGGCGTCAAGCAGGCCGACGGCACCATCAAGGTCGAGCCGATGATCGACGTCAGCGACGTTGCGCGCTCTGTGCTGTTCATGGCCAGCCAGCCGCCGGGCGTCAACATCTACCACCTGATGGTGATGGCAAACAACATGCCCTACGCCGGCCGCGGCTAGCGGGAAGGAATACCGCCGCCCAACACCTCGCGCACGAGGTGATAGTAGGTCTTGAACTGCCGGCTGCCGTCGGTGGTCGCCGGATCCGGACAACTGGCCAGGGCATAAACGCCGAGAAAAAATCCCAGCGGCCCGCCGTGATAAATCACCGAGTGCGCCTCGGCCAGCAGCTTGCCGCTGGCGCGCTCGGTAATCTCGGTGCGCGCGACATGAATGCTGTTGGCGCGCACATCGACGTTGCCACGCACTTTGTGCGTCGCCGTCAGTTCGGGCTGCGGGTCGCTGACGATTTTTTCACCGTCGCGGCGGTAGCGCACGTAGGCGTTGCGGCGATAAATGTCTTTCGCCTCCATCCACGCAAAACCATCATCGGTAAGGTAGCGCTGGCCGAAACTGTTGGCGGTCAGATCATCCAGATAAAAGCCTTCGACCTTGACCCGCGCGTGGATGCGCGGTTCGGCGAGTTCAGCGCACAGCCGCGAAAATTCCAGCCGGCCCGGAAGCCACGTCGCCACCACCACGACCGCTACCGTCAGCAAGGCCAGCAGCACATGCGCTGCCTGCACCGAACCGCGCTGTGTCACCCCGAGCCGTTGTGCCAGGCCGAAGCGGCGATAAAGCCAGTACAGGATTGCAATCGGCACCAGCAGCAGCACGGGGCCGAATAGTGCCAGCAACAAACCGGCCGCAAACCAGTATTCGCCCATGCCCCGCTCCGCGAGAACAGAAAAATCGATTAAAACATATAGTTAAAAAGAATCAGCCCTTCAGGGGCTTGAAGCGCAGCCGTTTCGGCTTGGCACCCTCTTCGCCCAGGCGCTTTTTCTTGTCGGCCTCGTATTCCTGGTAATTGCCGCTGAAGAACACCACCTGCGAATCGCCCTCGAAGGCGAGGATGTGGGTGGCGATGCGATCGAGAAACCAGCGGTCGTGCGAGATCACCAGGATACAGCCGGCGAATTCGAGCAGCGCGTCTTCCAGCGCGCGCAGCGTCTCCACGTCGAGATCGTTTGAGGGCTCGTCGAGCAGCAGTACGTTGGCGCCGGTGAGCAGCGTATGCGCGAGATGCAGGCGCCCGCGTTCACCCCCCGACAGCGTGCCGACCTTTTTCTGCTGATCCTGGCCCTTGAAATTGAAACGGCCGAGGTAGGCGCGCGACGGCATCTCGAACTTGCCGACATTGATGATGTCGAGCCCGCCGGATATCGCCTCCCACGCAGTCTTGTCGTTGGGCAACGCCTCGCGCGACTGATCGACCATTGCCAGTTTCACCGTCGAACCGATGACGATCTCGCCGGAGTCCGGTTTCTCCTTGCCGCTGATCATGCGGAACAGCGTCGACTTGCCGGCGCCGTTGGGGCCGATGATGCCGACAATCGCGCCCGGCGGAATCGCGAACGACAGTTTGTCGATCAGCAACCGGTCGCCGTAACCCTTGGACACGTTCTTGAATTCGATGACGCTGTCGCCCAGGCGGTCGGCGACCGGGATGAAGATCTCCTGGGTCTCGGTGCGTTTCTGGTATTCGTGCGAGGACAGTTCCTCGAAGCGCGCGATCCGCGCCTTCGACTTCGCCTGCCGTCCCTTGGCGTTCTGGCGCACCCACTCCAGTTCCTTCTTCAGCGCCTTCTGCCGCGCCGACTCGGTGGCCTCTTCCTTCTGCAGACGGTCTTCCTTTTGCTCCAGCCAGGAACTGTAGTTGCCCTTCCAGGGAATGCCGTGGCCACGGTCGAGTTCGAGTATCCATTCCGCGGCGTTGTCGAGGAAGTAGCGGTCGTGGGTTACCGCCACCACGGTGCCGGGGAAACGGTGCAGGAACTGCTCCAGCCAGTCGACGCTTTCGGCATCGAGGTGGTTGGTCGGCTCATCAAGCAGCAGCATGTCGGGTTTCGACAGCAGCAGCCGGCATAGCGCGACGCGGCGCTTCTCGCCGCCGGACAGTTTTTCGATCTTGGCGTCCCACGGCGGCAGGCGCAGCGCGTCGGCGGCGATCTCGAGCTGGTGTTCGGTATCAGTGCCGGCATTGGCGACCAGCGCTTCGTACTTCGCCTGCTCGGCGGCCAGCTTGTCGAAATCGGCATCGGGTTCGGCGTAGGCGGCGTAGATTTCCTCGAGCTTGGCCTTGGCCTGGAACACTTCACCCAAGCCTTCCTCTACCGCCTCGCGCACGGTCTGCTTGGGATCGAGCTGGGGCTCCTGCGGCAGGAAACCGATGTTGAGATTCGGCATCGGCGTCGCTTCGCCGTCGATCTCGGTATCGACGCCGGCCATGATCTTGAGCAGGCTGGATTTTCCGGAACCGTTGAGCCCGAGGACACCAATCTTGGCGCCGGGAAAAAACGACAGGGAAATGTCCTTGAGGATGACGCGCTTGGGCGGTACGAGCTTGCTCACCCGGTTCATCGTGTAAACGTATTGGGCCATGTTGCGAATTTCGGAAGCTGTTGATAAAAGGAAAGGCGAAGGATAGCCCAAAAAGATCGCCGCTGACGCCCAATTCCGCGCTTTGCGGGGATAATCGGAAACCACCCACAGCTTTTATTGGCAGGAGTTTTTGCATGGCGATCGTTGCCCCCTGGCTGCACTTGGGCTATGTCATTCCGCACCTCTACACCGACATGGACGCCTACCAGTTCTATCGTGTCGCGCCCGACGGCATGATGCTGGTGACCACGGGCCTGAACCTGAAGGAATACAGCCTTGCCGCCGTCGAAACCGAACTGCCGGCACTGTGGAAAGCCTTCGACCTGCTGAAACAGAAGAAAGTCGAGCGCATCGCGCTGAGCGGCGTGCCGGTGGCCTCGGTACTGGGGCGGAAGAAAATGCGCGAAATCCTCGACGAGGGTGCGCAGCGCACCGGCATCCCCTGCGACACCGACCTCGAAGCGCACATCGCGACGCTGCAGCACTTCGGCGTCACCAAACTGGCATTGGCGACGCGCTGGCCCGAGAACGTCAACACTGCCCTCTCAAATTATCTGAAGCAAGCCGGCATTGAAGTGGTGTCGCTGCGCGCGCAGGGCCGCAACCTCGAACAGAACAAGCTGTCGAGCCCGCTCGCGGATCATGAGCTGGCGCTGGAACTGGGTCGCGCCGCGCTCGCTGCCGCACCTGCGGCGCAGGCGCTGCTGCTGCCGGGCGGCCTGTGGTTTGCCATCCATGCCGTACCGACCCTGGAAGCCGAATTCGGCAAGCCGGTCCTGCTCAACATCCTGTCGACGACCTGGGCGGCTTTGAACGCGGCGAAAAAACCGCTCGCGCACAAACCCGATCCACGCTGGGGCAAGGTGCTGGGGAGCCTCGCGTGAGCCTGCCGCATTTCGCCAGCCTGATCATCGAGGTCGACGATGCCACGGCGGCCAACGAGCTTTATCAGCGCAACGGCTGGACCGACGGTCTGCCCATCGTGCCGCCGACCGAGACAGCCGTCGCGCGTTTCCTCGAGGCAGCGCGCTGCGCACCGGATGACATCATCGGCATCGAACCGGTGCGCCGGCGCACGCTGACCGCCGAAAAAATCGCCATCGCTGCGGTGATGGCGGGCTGCCTGCCCGAATACCTGCCGGTGGTGATCGCCGCAGTGCGCGCGATGTGCCAACCCGAATTCGCCCTGCACGGCAGCACGGCCAGCACCGGCGGCAGCGCACCTTTCCTCGTCGTCAACGGCCCGGTCCGCAACGCACTCGGCATGAACGCGACCCACAACGTGCTCGCCAACGCCTGCCGCGCCAACGCCACCATCGGCCGCAGCATCCGCCTGATCCTGCTCAACGTGCTCGGCGGCATTCCGGGCCAGCTCGACCGCTCGACGCTGGGCCATCCGGGCAAATTCACCTTCTGCATTGCCGAGGACGAGGAAAATTCACCCTGGCTGCCGCTGTCGGTGGAGCGCGGCATTCCCGCCGGCGCTTCGGCGGTGACTGCATTGCAGGTCGAGTCGCCGCACCAGATCATGAACGAATGGACGCACGATCCACGGGAAATCCTCGACACCTACGTCGCCGCGATGCGCAGCAACCTGCTGACCTACTCGATCTGGGAAGGCAACTACGCCTTCGTCATCCCCAAACAGCACCGCGAGATTTTCGCTGCTGCCAACTGGAGCAAGCAGAACATCCGCGACTACACCTTTGAGAAAGCCTGCGTGAAACGCGGTGAGTGGCGCAGCGTCGGCAAGGCCGCAGTCGCCGGCCGCAAGGATGAAGACCGCATCTACCGCGCGCTGCGTACACCCGATGACCTGCTGGTCATCGCCGCCGGCGGACCGGCCGGCGGTTTCGGCGCCATCCTGCCGCCGTGGTACGGCAAGAAATCGCTCGCCGTGACGACGGCGATAGAATCCTGACATTCCCTGCAAGGAGAACCCCATGACCCTGCGCGTCCTTGATCCCCGGCAATCGGCCCATGGCGAAGCGTTGCGCCTTGCGCCGCCACTCGCCTCCCTCGACGGCGCCGTCGTCGGCATGATCGACAACGCCAAGATCGGCACCGCACGCCTGTTCGATTTCATCGAGGAAATCCTCAGGAAGGAACACGGCGTGCGCGAATGCATCCGCCGCCGCAAACCGGACGCCTCGCGTCCGGTGCCGGAGCCCATGCTGCTGGAAATGCGCGGCGCCGACGCGGTGCTGGCCGCCATCGGCGATTGAGGCAGCTGCTCGTCGTGCAGTCTGCACGACGCCATAGCAGCCGAACGGCTCGGCATCCCGGCGGTAGCTATCATCACCGACCGCTTCGCGCGCACCGCTCAGTCAGTGAGCCAGGTTAACGGGCTGAAGGATTATCCGTTTGCGGTGATTCCTCACCCGGTGGCCAATAACAACGATGATGTGCTGCGCGAGAAGGCGCGCATCGCGCTGGCCGACATACTGCCGATGCTGATGCAGCGGCCGGCATAACAAAACCACCGGTCAGTTCCGCGCCGCCACTACCTGGTCGGCGATCAGTCGCTCAATCGCCGCTTGGTCCAGCCCGATCGATTCGAGCACACCGCGGGTGTGCTCACCGACCTGCGGAATGTCGATGCGGGTGCCGAAGCGCTGGCCATCCATCTCGATCGGCAGCACCGGCACCTTGGTCTTCACGCCGTTGTTAAGCGTCACCGGCGTCAGCCCTTTCGAGGCATTCAGGTGCTTGTCCTCGAACAGGTCTTCGGGCTTGGCGATCGGCGCGAACGGCAGGCCGAGTTTTTCGCAGCGATCCATCAATTCCTGCTTGCCCATTTTCGCGAAAATCTCCGACACGATCGGCAGGATGCGCGGCCGCTGCTCGACGCGCTGCGGATTGGTTTTCATTTCCGGATCGTTGAACAGTTCCATCAGGCCGAACGATTCGCAGAACACCTTCCACTGCGTGTCAGTAACCACGCCGACGAACACCAGTTCGCCGTCTTTGGTTTTGAAATTGTCGTAGAGCGCCCACGCGCGGACGCGGTCAGGCATCGGCTTCACGGGCTTGCCGGTGGCGAAACCCTCGAGCATGTGCTGGGCGACCAGGAAGGCATTGTTCTCGAACAGCGCGCTCTGCACGTACTGCCCTTTGTCCGTGGCATGGCGCTGGTTGAGCGCAGCAAGAATCGCCACCGCGCCGAAAACACCGCCCATCACGTCGTTGACCGAGGCGCCGGCACGCAGCGGCCCAAAACGCCCGCCGGTCATGTAGGCCAGCCCGCCCATCATCTGCACCACCTCATCGAGTCCGGTGCGGTGATCGTACGGTCCCGGCAGGAAACCTTTCAGCGAGCAATAGACCAGCTCTGGCTTGAGCTTGCTCAGCGCTGCGTAGCCAAAGCCCAGCTTGTCCATCGCACCAGGACGGAAGTTTTCGGTGACCACGTCGGCGCTGGCGATCAGCTTCAGCACCAGTTCGCGGCCCTGCTCCGACTTGAGATCCACCGCGAAGCTTTTCTTGTTGCGATTGTAAGTGGGAAAAAATCCCGCACCCGATGCAGTGAGCTTGCGCGTATGGTCGCCGTCGAGCGGCTCGACTTTGATCACCTCGGCGCCGAGGTCGGCGAGCACCAGCCCGCAGGTCGGACCCATGACGACGTGGCAGAACTCGATGACGCGGATGCCCGCGAGCGGCAGTGTTTGAGACATGGAAGTTCCTTAACGTCGCAATGTTGCGGGCACAAAGCCCTTGGTGATGCCTGCCAGCGGCACGTAGCCGTAGAGCGGCTCTCCCGGAATGCCTTCCTCGAGGATGCCGCGCAGTGCCAGCAGCTTGCCAAGATCGATGCCGGTGCGCAGGCCCATGGATTCAAGCATGAACACCAGATCTTCGGTGACGATGTTGCCCGAAGCGCCCGGCGCGAACGGACAGCCGCCAAGCCCGCCCAGCGAACTGTCGAAGGTGGTGACGCCGACTTCCAGTGCCGCCACCACGTTGGCGAGTCCCAGTCCGCGGGTGTTGTGCAGGTGCGCGCCCGACAGCTTGTCGCCGATGGCGGTGCGGACTTTTTTGAACACGCGGCGGATCTGCTCGGGATTGGCATAACCCGTAGTGTCAGCAAGACCAACCTCATCACAGCCTGCCTCCACCGAAGCCACCGCCATGCGCACCACCTCATCTTCGCTGACCGCACCTTCGAGCGTGCAGCCGAACACCGTCGACAGGCCGGACTCGATCAAAGGGCGCTTGTCCTTCGGCAGGCTGTCGCGGAATTCGCAGATTTTCTTCGCACTGGCAATCGCCTCGTCAGGCGTCATGCGCACGTTGGCAAGGCTGTGCGCTTTTGAAACTGAAATCGTCAGGGTCAGCTTGTGCACGCCGGTCTCCATCGCGCGCTGCGCGCCCTTGAAGTTCGGTGCCAGCGCGGCAACGTTAAGCCCCGGTATCGTCAGCGCGTGTGCGACAACCTCCGCCGCATCGGCCATCTGCGGGATCAGTTTTGGCGGCACGAATGAGCACACCTCGATTTCGCGCAGCCCGGCCGCCGCAGCGGCGGTAATCCATTTTTTCTTGTATTCCGTCGGCATGAAAGCCTTGGTGTTTTGCAGGCCGTCGCGCGGGCCCACCTCGCTGATCAGAATGTCGATGTCGTCGTTCATGAGGGTGTTCAGGTTGGTTGCGTAAAGAGGGCCGATAGTGACACGGTCACCGCTGGTGAAGTAAGGCCATCGCCCCTGCCTCGGCAAAAATCAGTAACTATATGTTTATATTGTATTTTGTGTGGTTTTACGGGAAACGCCTGAAGCCGAAGTCGGGATCATTGGCCACCGCGTCGAGCAGTTCGACTTCCCATTTCAGGTACTCGCGCATCGCCTCTTCCACTTTGTCCTTGCGGTCGAGCGCGCGATAGCTGAGGTCGTCAGGCTCGCCTGTCATGCGCGTGTCGCCGGTCTCCAGCGCATAACCTGCGGCCGTCCAGGCCGGCGTGCCGCCGCTCAACACTTTCAGTTTCACCGCGGTCAGGCGCGATGCATCGGCCGCCGCCAGCCGGGCAAGGGGTTCTTCGGCAGCACTGAATACCAGCAGCGGCGTTGCCGGGATTCGTGGCAGTTGATCCTTCAACCGCGAGCGCACGACATGCCATGCGCCTGGAATGTGGCCTTCGCGATGCTGCAGGCTGGAGTCCAGATTGGCCACCTGCACCTGTCCGGCATCCAGCAGGTGTTTCAGTTCCGCCGCGGAAATCGACGCCTCGTGCCGCGCGGCGCCATCCAGCACTGCCGGTGCCGGATGGCCGCGCTCGCTGCAATCCGCCTTGCCCGCGGCCAGCACATACACCGCCTGATGTCCCATCTGCGCCAGCCACGCCGCGGTCATCGTCGCGCGCACGCCTTCGCTGTCGGTGAGCACCACCACCGACGGCCGCACCGCGATGAACGTGTCGGTGGCCTGCACCATTTGACCACCGGGCGCATGGATCGCACCCGGCAGGTGTCCGGCTTCGTACTCTTCCGGGTTGCGCACATCAAAAAGGTACGTGGTGCGCGAGGGATCGCCCTGCAGTTCGCGCAGCTGCTTGAGATCGATGCGGCGCACACCGAAACGCCGCGCCACCCGGTCTGCCGCCTGCTGCGACCATCCCCTGCCGCCATCGGACGGAGGCGGTACAGCTTCGGTACGGCCATGGTTCAGCTGCAGGCCGGCAAGTTTCCAGCCCTGGGTGCCGTCGCGCAGCGCATACACCTTGTTCGGAAAACCGGCATTGATCAGCACCTGCGCGCCGATGATGCTGCGCGTGCGGCCGCCGCAGTTGACCACCACCGTGGTATCAGGCGATTTCACGAAGGCTGGCATCCGGTACGGCAATTCGGCGCTGGGGCAGTCGTACGCACCGGGAATGCTGTTGCGTTTGAATTCGTTCAGCGGCCGGCTGTCGACCACCACCAGGTCCTTGCCTGAATTCATCCACTCATTCAGCTCGGCCGCGGTCACTTCCGGCGGCGCATCCTCGTGCTGGATGTATTCGCCGAAGGCCTTGCTCGGCACGTAAACGCCTGTGTAGAGTCGCCCGCCCGCAGACTTCCACGCGGGCGTACCGCCTTCGAGCACGTTGACATCGGCATATCCGCCCGCCCGTAGTTTTTCCGCGGCGAGCACGGCAAGGCCTTCGCCGCCGTCACAGACGACAATGCGCACGTCCTTGCGCGGCAGCAACGCCGGCACGCGCAGCTCGAGCACGCTCAGCGGAATGTTCGACACGCGTAGCAAGTGGCCAGTGTACGAATACACCCCCTCCTCGCGCACGTCGAGCACGGCGAGTTCACGGCCGTCGTCAAACATCTGCCGCAATTGCCGCGGCGAAACCGTTGCCGTCATCAGATCCGGCACTCGTCCGCGGCGCAGCCCAGATCGCGGTCCGACTCGGCAAGCAGCCGGTCGAAGGACTCCGGCGTGCGGATCATCCGTCCCACCACTGCCGGTGAATGCGACTGCAGCCACTGGCTGTGCGTCGGGTGATCACCGCCGGCGACAACGAGGATCAAGTTGTCCGGCTTCTGTGCAATCGGCCACGGATCGAGCTTGATGCTGTCACGCGTCACCGGGTTGGCATCGATCTCGATCCACGCCGGGCCGCCGCCGCGCTTGAGCTGTGCCATCGGAATCTTCGAGTTTTCCCACAGGAACTCGCGCAGCTTCTGCGGCGTCCAGCCGAGCTTGGCCATCATGCCGGCAACCACCGGCGAGATCAGCATCGCACCCGGCGTGCCCTTCTCCCACCCCGAAAGCGCGGCGAGATTCGGCGTGCGCATGAAATCCGCCATACGCCACAGGCCCTGGGTGACATCCTCTTCCGGCGTTTCCTTCTTGGCGCCGCGGCGGCGCACGTTGGTCACGCCGCTGGCGAAAAACACCGACACCGCGTTGGTGCCCGGCTCGAAGCCGTGACGCTGCGTGGCATGCGGTGCCCAGCCTTCAGGCAGACTCGCCTCGTCTTCGGCAAACACCGCGTTGGTGTAGCGCATCGCACCGAAGATCGCCATGGTGCCGATGCCGGGCAACGCACCGCCGACATTCTGCTGCAGCAGGCGCAGTGCGCGGCCGATGCTGGCGCCGGCAGGACGCTGCGGATCGGGGCCAAGACAACCGAAACCGGAATTGAGGCGAATGTCCTTGGCGATCGGACCGTTGACGATGACCACCGGGAACGGTCCGCCGGAGGTCGCCTGCAGCTGGTCGAATACGTTCGCCGGATCGAGACAGGCCTCCACCGCCGCAATCAGCACCGGCAGATACTCCGGACGGCCGCCGGCCATCGCGAGCGCCACCGCGCAGGTCTCCACCGTGGTGATGCCGCCGCGCGGCGGAAACTTGCCCAGCACCTGCGAGCGCGGATAAGCCGAGCCGCGCAGGATCCAGTCCACACGCTCGCGTGTCGCCGGCCACACCGGCAGGCCGTCACCCCACAGGTTGGTGATCAGCAGGTTGTTGGCTTTCTGCAGCGCGTCTTCATAGGTTTTGCCTTCGACGCTCAGCATCGGCAGTTCGCCGTCAGCGGACTGCGCAAAGTCGGACTTCCATTTCATCAGTCCGTTGTAGAACTCCTTCTTGCGCGCGGTGATCGCCGTCAGGTCGCTGCCGGGCAGGAACATGTCGATCGGAAACGTCACCATCGCCGCATCGGGGGCAAGGCCGAGACCCGAAACGGCGTTCTTCATCACGCCGACAAAATCCGTCCGCGTCAGCGTGACGGTGGGTATGCCCAGTGTTTCTATCCTCGCGGCAGCACGGCCGCAAGCGGTGGCGCAGGAGCCTCAGGCCGCGTTGCCGACGATGACCGCGTCAACGCCGCTTTTCTTGACCAGCGCCGCCGTCTCCTCGGTGGGAATCAGCGCATTGCCCTGCGGATAGGCATCGATCGGCAGCAGTTCCGCCGTCGGAAAATCAGCCTTCAGCAGATCACGCAGCAGCGGCAGCATGCGAAACGCCTGCCACTGTTCGTTGCTGACGAAACCGATGCGCTTGCCTCCCAGGGTGTCGATACGCGGCGCAAAGGGCTGGGTGACCTCCAGTGCGCCGGACGGATCGTGGAATTCGAGTGTGACCATGGGTAATCCTCCTGTGCCGATGATACTAGTTGAGCAACGATTGCTGTGTGCCCGCGTCCGCATTGTCACTGCCGAGGCGATGAAGCGTCCCCACCCGCACGCCGAGCAGGCGGATGCGGCGCTCGAGCGGCACCCGCTTCAGACATTCCCCCGCGGCACGGCGGATGACTTTTGCATCCTGCGTCGGCGCCTCCAGCGTCAGGTCGCGGGTCACGGTATGAAAATTATCAAAACGGATTTTGAGGCCGATGGTACGTCCGGCGTAACCCTTGCGCCGCAGGTCGCCGGCCACGCGCTCGCACAGCGCGGTGAAGATTTCCGTCAGCCGCGCCTTGTCGCGCACCGCGTGCAGATCGTCTTCGAAGGTGGTCTCGCGGCTGATCGACTTGGGCTCGCTCCAGGTTTTCACCGGGCGCTCGTCGCGGCCGTGCGCCGCCTCGTGCATCCACGCACCGAAGCTGTTGCCGAAGTGTTCGACCAGCAGCGCCGGATCGGCCTGTGCCAGCTCGCCGACGGTATGGATGCCCAGTTCCTCCAGCCTGACGTTCGCCTTGGGCCCGATGCCGTTGATCTTGCGCACTGCCAGCGGCCACACCAGCTTGGGTACGTCATCGTCGCGGATCACGCTGATGCCCGCGGGCTTGTTGAGTTCGGAGGCGATCTTCGACAACAGCTTGTTGCGGGTGATGCCGATCGAGCACGACAGCTGCGTCGCTTCGCGCACTGCGCGCTGGATGTCGGTGGCAATCGACCGTGCCCGTGCCCAGGGATCCGGCGCGCCGTCAACTGCACTGGCAGCCACCAGTTCGGTCAGGTCAATGTAGATCTCGTCAATGCCGCGGTCCTCGACCTGCGGCGCAATCGCGCGCACCGCGTCCTTGAACATGCGTGAATGGCGGCGATAGGCGTCGAAATCCGCCGGCAGCAGGATGGCGTCGGGCGCGAGCTTCGCCGATTTCATCAGACCCATGCCGGAGAACACGCCCAGCGCCCGCGCCTCGTAGGTCGAAGTCGTCACCACGCCGCGACCGGTGTACCCACGCAGCGTCGCGAACGTTCCTGATTCGGCTTCGTCTTCCCGGCGCCGCCGCCCGCCGACCACCACCGCCTTGCCGTGCAGTTGCGGATAGCGCAACAGCTCGACCGACGCGTAGAACGCGTCCATGTCGAGATGAGCGATGAATCGGGAAGACGCAGCGGATTCCATATTGCGACGACCATCATACCGAGGGCGGATGACAGCAGCACGCGGTTCGGTGTTTAATCGTGCGCTCCGCAATCCCGACCGACAGGAAACGATCATGACCGAAGTCACCGCCGCACTGCGCGACGAA
>Ga0222713_10002482_pt1 | contig 19734 bp, 21 predicted proteins | sample C33_649DmetaG_FD_165061 | JGI IMG/M metagenome (GOLD analysis project Ga0222713, IMG submission 165061) | Estuarine water microbial communities from San Francisco Bay, California, United States - C33_649D | ecosystem: Environmental > Aquatic > Marine > Unclassified | place: USA: California...
TTAGTAATGTTTCTGTTAAAGGAAAAAGCAGTTTATTAGTTAGTAGGCTATATGATAAAGGCATTTTATCATTGATGTTGCGGGCGCGACAGTCCTGTATTTTGCCAAAGTTGTTGACGCCACTTATTGGTCAGTTTGGACTTAAGGCTGATAATTATAAAGAGGCGATGCAAAGTAGCAGCAAGTTAGATTCTGTTATTGACAAAATATTGGCGAATAAGGATAATGGCAATGGTAAAATTGTGTTTTGTCATTTCAGAGAAGAGATTGACACGATTGCTCAGCGGTTACGTGATGGTGGTATTAGCAAGATTGCTACCTTTGACGGCCGAATTAGTGGTAGTAAGCGACAGGGGATTTTAAATGAGAAAAATGATGTGCTTATATTACAGATTCAGACTGGTTGCGAAGGCTTAAATCTACAGGAGAATTATAGTGAGATTTATTTTGTTAGTCCGCATTGGAATCCGGCTGTTGAGGAGCAGGCTATTGCCAGATGTCACCGTATCGGTCAGAAAAAAGAGGTCGTTGTGAATCGTTTTGAGATGGGCAATTTTGTTAAGGATGTTGACCAGCAGGTGGATACGAGGACGGTTGATAATTATGTTGGTGCTGTACAGGATTGTAAAAAAAAGATTGCTGGTGAGATTGTTTAAGGGCTTTGCCCGACTGCCAGATTGTATTTTGTATATTTTGTATATTTTGTATAATTTAATTAATTTAATTTAATTTATATTTTTTATTGGATGTTATGTTTTATTATCGTGTGAAGGATATATATGATTAATAATATGAACATAAACCCTACACAAAATGATGGTTCATCTTCTTCACTTGTGTTATTTTTAGATTGTCTTGCCAATCCTTCACCAAGTGCGCGACCCATTGCTATATTTCTGCCGGTCTTTGTATACGATGCGAATCCTCCTCGTTTGAACATTGTTTACTTGTATATTTGTTTTTTACCTTTCAATTATTTTTTTATTTTTATTTCAATTTTTTTTATAAGTATTTTATTTTTTACTATTAAAAAAATAAAATATGATATCATCGGGTTGTTTCGATCAACCGTCCTTCGGGTTATGAGCCCGACGCGCTTCCTCTGCGCCACGATGATTTGTTTGATATATGCCCCATGCGTTCCAACTCATATATCTATCACACCCTTTTAGATGTGTCCATTTCCGGTTATCAGTTTATAAATTAATAAATTTATATACACTGAAAAAATATGTGCCCCGCCGTCGCACATATCTGTCATAGACTTCACTATGTCCCGATCAACCATATCAATGATTTTTTTAATTATCATTAATCCAATTAATCGCCTAAATGATTTTTTACCCTATGGGATTTATTATCATTACTCTGATATGTGCCCCTTTCCTTCGCACATATCCATCGCAAGCCTTCGCTGCGTTGCCTAATGTCATTGGGTAGTTTCGATCCACCTCCCCTGACGCTGAAGTTGTCAGTACGCTCCCATTACGCTACAATGACTTTCACATGGTGAATATAGTTTGACCCACATTCACATATTAATATATTAATTGTCTTTAAGTAGTTTATTAATATATATTATTTCAGCCTATAAATTCATATATTCAAAAACAAATGATAAAAATATTAGACCTGTTAATACGATTGGGAAAAGATAAAACATTGTATTATCTTTGTACATTTTATGATTTAAATTATATTCTATTTTATAATATTGGAATGTTGAAATTATTATCATTGCTATACCTAATAAAGTAAATATTGGTTTTTGAAGAGCGTATGCTATTGACGCAAGAGCAACACCTGTACTCATAAATGAAGCGTATGTTCTTTGATTTGAAAGTCTTGTTGTTAATATTGAATTCTGTAGAGAAATATTTATTGGCATATACATTATATAAATAAAATTATTTTTGAAATACTGTGTCACTGTGTTACTGTGCGATTCAGCCTACAACGGAACTATTTCACCCTCGGCTTCCAAACGGCAACGTAACTCTACGTCAACCCTGCTTCTAATCCGGACGCCAAATACGGACGTATAGTAGGGACGAGAAATGAGTGACAAAACGAGAAATGAGTGGCAAAAAAGATGGCTTCTTTCCCCTTTGTCGGCTACACCCACCCAACTTGTTGGGTCCGTAATTTTATACACAATTTATATCTTGTTGATATTAACTTACTCTTCCCACGTAAGTCTTGTAGTATTGGATACAGGTATCCATTGGAAAGCATAGATTCAGTTCGCAAACTAAATTTAGTCATATTCGCCCATTGTCCCCATATATGGAATTGCTTTGTTAAAGTTCATTAATTTTATCAATTAGTCATTTTTATTATTGAATTTAACACAATATTATCTGTCAACCATATATTTATAATTTTACCATTTTATCCCATTACAATTTTGCCATTTTATCCCGTGATAAGTGCCCCACAACATCGCACATTATCGTCGCAAACTCTTCATTGCGTTACCACATATCTTAACTTAAAGTTTAGTTTAGAATAATTTTGGGGTTTTTTTGCTGTAAACATCCCATACAGGATGCTCGGAATCGAACCCGTGAGGTCAAATCATTACTGATATGCCGGTACACGTAAATTTGAAACCTACAGTTGTTGCGCCCTTAGATCACTGGGGTAGACGAAGTGTGGCCCTCGCGCAGACAAAAGGTTTGTGAAAATATCTTGTATATAAAGAAAGGTATTGCATCAAAAATCCTTTAAGTTGTTTTAAAAATTTATTATTTAAACTTCAACATTTTTCGAAAATTCAAGATTATTTTTGAAAAGTGAAAAATGGACAAAAATAAATGTCCAAAAATGAAAAATGAAAATACTTTTGGGAAAAAAAAATATGTAAAAATTAGAGAGAAAATTGTGACCATAAAAAAAATTAGCGTCTCACGGCTTCAAAAAGTATTTTAAAATTGTGACGATAATTTTTTTTCAAAAATATATTAAAATTGGATTAATATTTAGGAGATTTTATATATAGGATATATATAGGAATGTTTCCAATAGAAAAACCTCCAAAAATCTCCGCAAAGTTCATTTGTGAAAAGTGTGACTATAAATGCTCTAAACAAAGTGAATATAACAAACATATTTTGACTAATAAACATAAAATCCTACATAATCCTACATTAAATCCTACATCAGAAATCTCCGAAAAAATATATGAATGTAATTGTGGCAAGATATATAAACACTCTTCAACCCTTTATACACATAAAAAAAAATGTACTTCAACTAATGAGACTGAAAATAATGACACTGATAATAATAACAATGAAATTAAAGAATTAAAGGAATTAATGAAATACTTAATGAAGGAGAATTCTGAATTGAAGACGATGATGTTTGAAGTTATTAAAAATGGCACTCATAATAACACCACTAACTCCCACAACAAGTCTTTTAACCTACAATTCTTTTTGAATGAGACATGCAAAGATGCTATGAACATTATGGATTTTGTTGATTCTATTAAAATACAATTATCTGATTTGGAGAATGTGGGAAAGCTCGGTTACGTAGATGGGATTTCTAATATAATAGCCAAGAACCTTAATTCACTTGATGAAACTAAGAGACCTGTTCATTGTACTGATACAAAGAGAGAAGTTATGTATGTTAAAGATGAGGATAAATGGGAAAAAGAAGAAGACAATAAACCTAAAATTAGAAAACTAATTAAGCACGTTGCTCATAAAAATACCAAATTATTGAAGGATTACAAGACCAAGTATCCGGGTTGTGAAAAAAGTGAATCAAAGTATTCTGATAAATATGATAAGTTAATTATTGAAGCTTTTGGCGGCAAAGGTGATAACGATGATGTCAAAGAGGATAAAATAATTAAGAATATTTTGAAAGAAATTAAAATAGAAAAAGATAACACTGTTTAATCTATAGTATACTATATACTCTACACTGTAGTATATCATGTATTTTCTCTCTTGGATACAGTTCAAAGAGAGAAAATATAATAGTCTTTAATTAGGAACACTACACGCTATACAACCAAGGGACGAGCAAGGACGAGAAATGAGTGACAAAACGGTTCCCACGTAATCCGGACTTCTAATCCGGACGCCAATTACGGACACTTATAACCAAGGACGAGAAATGAGTGACAAAACGAGAAATGAGTGACAAAGTAATCCACGCATTTATTTCCGGGTCCGCCTTTTTGTCCGCCTTTTTGTCCGTTTTTTCCTGCGAGTAATCGACCTTTTGCGACCTCCCCTTCTTCGTAAACGTTCATATTCTTTAAAATATTCACTATTTAGAAATTCATTAAAATCCATCTCTGCGTCATCATACGCTTGTCTCGATATAGCGTAAATGAAGTCGTTTCTTATATCATTTTTTTCTGCTTCTGTTAGTCCTCTATAATCGCTCATTTCTTTACGCATCTCTCTCATCGCATTTCTATAAACAGAGTCTTGGTATTTTTTTACTGCATTCTTAAACATTTTGTCTACTGCTTCCCTCCTATCGGTTTTGAAATTTATTAATTCTTCTCTGCTCCACCAAAGGTTGGCTTTTTCGTCTTCCAATTTTTTCTCTATTTCTATAATTTTTGGGTTATCATCAAATGTTATTGTTGTTGAGTATTCTTCCTCCATATTTATATAATAATGACGGTAAAAAAATAAAAAAAAGGGAAATATAACCCTTTCTATTAAATTAAGTTAAATTAAACATTATATACATTATACATTATACATTATACATTATACATTTTTATTTGTTACCATTTTGCTATACTTTTTACACGCAGTTATGAAAAGTATATTTAGTTATCATCCTCATCATAATCCTCTTCAGACTCTTCGCCTGTCTCATTGAAGTCTATTCGTTGCTTTGACTCGTTCCACTTGCCGATCACGTCTTGGTCCATATTGTAGATAATACCTGTCTTCTTTGACTTCAAGTACTTCTTACCTTCGAAATCTATTTTCTTGACCACATCGGCTTCTTCTTCCGCCTCGACCTTTGACTCGACCTTTGACTCCTTCTTGGTCTCCTTCTTTTCCTTATTCTCCTTCTTTATTTCAGCAATTGCTTGCTTCTCCTGTTTCTCTAATTCTTTAAGAAATTTTTTCGCTTCTTTTTCCTTCTCCAACGCTAACTTCTTCTGTTCGGCTTCAAGCTTCTTCTGCTCGGCTAAAGCCTGCTTCTTTTGCTCGGCTTCTTGCTTTGCTAAGAGCTTCTTCTCTTCAGCTTCTTGCTTTGCTAAGAGCTTCTTTTGCTCGGCTTCTTGCTTCTTCTGCTCGGCTAAAGCTTGCTTCTTCTGTTCGGCCAAAGCTGCTTTCTCCTCTGGTGAAACCTTTGGCTTTTTCTCAGTTTTAGTCTTTGAAGGCTTTGCGTCCACAACAACATCGACATCTCCTAATGACGAGTTATCATCTGCTTCTGATTCACTCGAGACTTCACTGGTAACAGTCTCTTCAATCACATCCTCAGTTTTATTAGCCGCCATGACTAAACTCGCAAATAGGTCTTCCTCTTCGCCTGCTAACTCGAGCACCTTCTTTGACTTCTTTGGGCGGCCCTTTGCTTTCAACTCCTTTACAACTTTTTCTTTTGAAGCCGGTCTTCCGCTCTTCTTCTCAACTTCTACGAAGTGGCGAGGGTCAAGCGTGATATTATGTTTTGCTGCTTCTTCGCGAACTTGTTCCTCAGTTAACTTCAATTTCTTCATTACCTTTGTATAAGCAACAGGTTTCTTACCAGAGGGGTCTACAAACTCTTCCTCATTTGTGTATTTCGACAAGCGAGTTTGGATGTTTCCGTAGTCTGGCAGACCATGTTCATTCTTTGCTGCTTGTTTATCACACGAACCGCAGTAAGCACCGCCTTCAGGACGAATTGAAGGGCATTGAGTGTAAAGACCGCTGTTTTGACGGATACCAAAGCAGCATTCACCGTTCAGTTCACCGTTGTAAGGGAGAGGAAATGCGCTCTTCACTACTTCACGCTTCTCTTTTTTATTTGATACTTTCTTATTACGAGAGCGAGATGAACTTATCAAACCTTCGCTTTCCCATATCATTCTCATTCCTTCATCCGCATCAAAATTATACTTTGAGGCTAACGCTACTATCGCGTTCTTCATCATCTTCTCGATTTCTCTGTTTACGTTTTGCATTTGCATCATTCTTTTACTTTGATAAGCTTTTGATTCTTTTATTTTATACTTCTTTATTTTTTCGGATAAACCATTTCAATTTTTTTTACTTTATTACACTTTTTTACAATACTTAAAAAATATTTTCCACCTTTGAAAAGGTGGAGCCAAACTATATTTAATTTTCTATATTTTTCTTGGTTTTCTTGTTTGTTTTCTTTTTCTTGTTTGTTTTCTTTTTCTTGTTTGTTTTCTTTTTCTTGTTTTTCTTCTTTTTTTTACTCCTTTTGCTTCTTCTTCTTCTTTTGTTTCCTTTGTTGCTTTTGATTCTTCTTCTACAATATCTATAATTGCTAATTTAAATATTTTAGCAGCTTTACCCGATTGACAATGATTTGCGCTAACTGCGTTTGGATTTGATCCCAACATTTGCGCTGATGTGCTTGTTGGAATATCTTCAGCATCATCTGTTATAATTTCAAAATATTGATCATCAGATTTTAACGCTTTAATAAATTCTTTCATCAAAACAAAATCAGTAAGTGGTCCTATATTACTTAATAAAAATAGAGATCTTGTTTTATCAACATTTTCGGTACGTGGACGAATACTGGTATCTACATTAAAACATGGATAGAATGTATTTTTAATTTTATTACTACCACTTAAATAATGTTGTTTAATACCTTCACCTCCTACGGCATAATATGCTGTATTAAATTTAAAAATTTTATTTTTAATATCTTCTGCTAAAAATTCTTCTATATTTTCTTCACCGTATGCTACACTATTCCACGCTTCCTCTGGTATATCACTTTTAGATATAGATACGTGTTCAAATTCATCTGCACTTTGACTTTCACTTTTAATATCTTCAATAGGAAATAAATCTACAATCCTTTCACCACAATAGCGATGTGCATAGTCAAGAGCAGTTAAACCACCATTAATAGTAATGCCAAGGTTAATATTAGGGGTTTCTATAAGAAGTTTTGCAATCTTATAATGACATTTGTTACATGCCATCATTAACGCTGTTGCTCCATGTTTGGTTGATGTTTCATTAACATCGGCTCCATTTTCTATAAGCAGTTTAGCAATTTCAAATTCTTCATTTTGAAATCCAGTAGAAAACATTAATGCTGTCCAACCATTATGAGTATCTTTAATATTAATATCCGCACCATTTTCAATAAGAAACCTAACAATATTTATATGCCCGTAAACAGTTGCTGACATTAATGGCGTTCTACCAAATGATGATATAGCGTTTACATTAGCGCCTAACCCAATAAGACGTTGAACTTCACTAAGGTTTTCTTCTATATTTTTACATTCATTTAACAACGCTGTATCCAAATCTTTTTGTGTCATATCACTCATTTATATATAAATAAAAATAAAAAAAAATTTAAATAAATACTGTCATGTAAAGCTCTTATACAAAATACACAGTTTTTAAAGGTTTAATTCAATACACTTAAATCAATACCAGACAAAGCCATACCTACAACGTAACAATGACCAAACGGAACACTCAAGTCATTAACCTTCTCTTTTAATAATTCCTCAGTTAACTCCAAACAAGTCACACTTTTATCTTCATTACGAGGACCATCAAAGTCAAATATAGTAATATTTTTACCCTCATCTAACATTTTCTTCCAATATAAGGTTCTCTCTCTATCCTTAATCAAGGCATAATATTCCTTACAATAGACATCCTTTCTACTTGTCACATAGTCCATATCTCCTCTGTCCTCATAGCCCTCAAAACGAGCACATAATATCTTTTTACCTTTTCCCTTAGGATATCTTCTCTTAGGTTCTAATTGAGCCTTCCACCAAGCCTTAGTAACCTTCTCATCAATACCTTCAAATATTTTACCAGATTGCCATCTACTTTCAAAGTTCCAATAGCCATAATATCCTCCCTCAATAGGAGTCATAGGACTAAAGTCTCTTCTATCTAAACTTAACTTGGCTTGAGCACTGGTAACGTTTAAGTTGAGTGATGTAGGATCCAACTTAACAGCACGAACCCCTCTTAGGTTCATACTCGCAATGTAAACTTTACCTCTTTTAACTTCAGTCGTCGTCATCTTTCTTATTATTTAATAATCTACACTAAAAATAAAAAATCAATTCAATTTTTTTATTTTTATACTTTATTTGATAAAACTTAAAAAAAAAGAGGTTAAATCCTCTTTATAATATTAATTAATTAAATTATACAAAATATACAAAAACACTTATACAAAATATACACAATCGGGCAAAGCCCTTATACAAAATATACAATTATATGTTTTAAAATAGTTCCTCAATAATTATCTTACCTCTTCTGGGTTCGCCATATCTCATTATGTCGGTCTTAAGGTCGGATACTGCCTTGTCTGACACTTGTTCTTCAAGTATGCTTTGAACTGCGTCAATGACGCGATTAATTTTGTCGTCCGCAAATCTCAATTTAATTTCAAGTTTATATGCTCTATTGTGACAATCCGCGATTTCCGTAATATTTTTATCAGTTTTTTTAATTAGTTTTTCTACATCGAGCCAAAGTCTTTCATACAGAGTTGACACGTCGACCGCCAAGCTTTCATTTTTGCTAATTAGTCGCCAATATTTGTCGTCGACATCGGTCTTCAAATCAGATATCTTTTGTTCAAACTCTAACATATCAAGATTAGTTTGTGTGTCTGGTTGATTTCTTTTATTTACGAGGTTAGAAAGAGTTTGTATATTGATTGTCTGAACGTCAAATGTTTTGGCAAATTGCTCGTTAAGATGAATCATCATTTTCATCTCATCTTCCATCTTGGTCATCTTTTGGACCATACGAGCCTCGCGCTCCTCCATTTGAGACTGACGCTCTTCCATTTGTTCCATCTTTTGAAACATTTTCTCCATCTTCTCGACCATTAGCGCCTCGCGCTCCTCCATTAGCTTCTGATTGTGAGCAAGTTGATTTACGTTTAACTCAGTCTTAGGTACAGGATTTTTATTTTTAAGCAGAATCCAATACTGGTTTTGCTCTTTAAAACTACAAATTAGTTTATCACACGGATAAAATCGATAACTGCCTTTTTGCTCGATTGCTTCCATAATTTCGTGGGTTTTTTGGTCTGGAGTAAAATGAACAAAAGCTTGATGAAAGTCCTTTATGTCACTGTGAAGCCCCTTAGCGTGACTTGGGTGCTCTACAAAGTCAACGCGTTCGACATTCCCTACGCATTTGAGCGCAAAATAATTAGCGATTCTCTCTTCTGTGTGAATCTTAGAGATTGTAGGAATGAACACAGAGCACATTTGACTGTTAATTGATGACATCTTATTAAAATTAGTTAGTTTAGTTTTAACTTTAAAGTCGGTGGTTTTGAATAATATATGCTGTATAAAAAAGTTGAAAAAGCATTTCAATTTTTTTTTGTAAAAATATAAAAATTAAAAAGTTAAAATTTTAAAATAAAAATTTAAAAATAAATTTAAAAATACTTTAAAATAACTAATTCTTCGTCGTCTTTTACGATTTCATAGTCTTCAAATTGATTTTCGAAGTTGTACTCTATAAATAAATCACATTGGTAATCCTTTTTAATACGAGTAACCCACACTGCTTGACATAAGGGAAAATACATTTCATAGATTTGTTTTCCGCCAATTATTATTATTTTGAAATCAGGACTTAAAGAAGCGTTATATTTTTCTTTATTTTGCTGTATTTGTTGATATATATTTGGATCACTCGTGAAAATAAGATTGTCAACATTTTTGTATTTCTCGTCGTTTGCGTAAAGTTCAGGGTTAGATGTTAAAACAATGTTTAATCTGTTTTTTAATGGGCGACAATTTTCAGGTAAAGAGAGAAAAGTTGTTCTTCCCATAATGACAACATTCCCTTTAGTTGTATTATAAAAAAAACTCATGTCTGTTTTTGATTTCCATGGTATCCCACCATTTTTCGAAATACCATTATTTAAATCATACGCTAAAATAGCCTCTATTTTAAAAAACTCCATTTTATAATACATTATTCTGCGTTGGTTTTATATAAAAATCAATTTTAACTATAAATAATTTTATATTTAGTAATTTATATATGGACCCAATTATTATTCTTCCACACATAACACAATTTGTAAATCAACATTATGAATCGTGGGATAATGCACATCCAAATCAAATGTGGACTGATGGTCAAAAAAACATTGTAAATAATTTTATTATGAACCGTATTAACGATGTAATTGAAGCAAATGAAGATGAAATTTTAGGTATAGGAGAAATACAAGAAATATATAATAATTTAGCTGAGATGCTAGACGAATTATTTTTACTTGGTAATAATAATCCAGCAAACGTGAATTTATTTCAAGATGATTTTAATTTATTAGGTAATGATGATAATAATAATAATGATGATGATAATATTAACGAACCTGACAATCAAGGTGAACAATCACCAACATCTGTTGCCGATCCACGTTTATATGGTGGTAAAAAAAGGAAAAGAAAAACGATTCGAAAAAGAAAAACTATTAGAAAGAGAAAAACGATTAAAAGAAGGAAAAGTAGAAGAAGGAAATAAATTAAAATATATTTTAAGTATTTAAAAAATATTTTATGAAAAAATAAAAATGAAATGATATTTTCTCTTCAAGATAAATGTATTAATTTTAACTTATACAACCCTTTTTAAAAACGACTATTTAAACTATCCAAAATGAAATGCTCTAACTGTAAAGAAGTAGGACACAATAAGCGGTCCTGTAAAGCTCTAATAGAACCAAAAATCGGGAGTAAAACTGATTTAAAGGTAAAAAAACAAGTAAAAATAGAAATAGAAATGCCACCAATGGATAAAACAGAGCGTATTAATAGACTGAAGGAACACATAATGATTTCGAGCGTGAAACATGAGGACCAGGTTATGAAACTGGGTTCGTTAAAAGAAGCCCACATATATTGCGTAATTCATAGTATATCAGCACAACAATTCGGACCTTTACTTGAAAGGTTCATACAAGCAAAATTCAACTATATTAAAAATAAAGCGGAGGACTGTACTGGGGACTGCTCTAAGGACGGAAAGAACTCCGAGGTGAAAGTATCACTTGGAGGGTCAACACATACAAAGTTTAATTTCGTCCAAATTAGACCTTCTCACGACTGCGATCTGTATATACTTACAGCATACCATCTATCTCAAGAAAACGTAGAATCTGAGGGAGAATTATATATCTTCAAAGTCCCAAAAAACGAAATAAAAAATTTAATTGTCTCCTATGGCGGATACGCGCACGGAACTATAAAAGAGCACGGCATTATTACGTCGGACTCTTTTAACGAGGAAAAAAGTATTAAGGAGTATGCTCTTCGTCCAACCATAAATGACAAGTGTTGGAAGGCGTTGTTGCCATTTAGAGTTTCTGAATCGGAACTTTAATCGTGCTCCTCGCTATAAAGTCTTACGAGTTCTCCTCTTCCCATAGAGTTCTGTCGTGCCGTATCAAGACTTAATGAGTAATCAAGAGTGTTAAACCGTTCAATTAATGTATTCTTATTTATATTTGATTTAATCCAGTGCCAACTTTTAGGCCGTAATGTTTCAAGGCCAGTATCCACTATTTCGCCGCATTTTCCACCATAAGCACGCATTGCAAAATCTGCTCCTGTTGGTGGTGTGGGCTGTCCTTTTTCATCTTTTGGCCCAAATCCTAAAAATATCCAATCATTGTGTGTTGTTGAGAGTTCGACAATAGTTCGTTCAGTGTCCTTTTTTTCCCAAATTTGGAAACAACATTTCGCCATCATAGGAGGACTAAACGAAGAGGGGACCATAGGTATTTCTTCATCAAATACAAGATGAAATCGCATATTAAGTTTATTTTGGACACTTACACGACGAAACGTTCTTGGGATAATGAAAGCAATTACATCAGCCCATTTAGAAGCGTGATTAAAGAACTTTATCGCAAGAGAACTAACTCTCCCAAATGGTGGATTACCAACAATAAGAATTTTGCCTGCATTACTTGGAGGTGAGTATGTAAGAAAGTCTTGTTTTATAATATCTTTATGTTCTGGTGAAATATCAATTCCAATTTTATTATCTACAGGTATTCTTGTTAAGAAACTACCATTTCCGGCACTTGGTTCTATAACAAGTCCCCAATCGGACCAATTATAACGAGAACCAATACAATCTAAACATTTTTCAGAGATTACTGGTATTGTATAGAATTTATCGAGTCCAGCTTCACGAACAGCTTCTGCGGTTGTAGTCATTTGCGTTGTTTTAATTGTAATATTGCTTTCATTGTTATTTGAAATCAATTTTTTATTTATCTTGATCATTTTTTCTTCAACTGATTTACTCATTTTAGTTATATATAGTATATTCAAAAATATATTTTATATAGTTTATACCCTTTAACATTTAAAATGGTACGCCTTTAGCGTGTCGTAATATATTTAATGGCAACTGTGTAACTAAAATAGTTAAATCCCATTGAAATTGGTTATAAATTATTTTTTATTTTGATTAATTAAATATATGTCCGAAGAAGTAATAAATAAGCTATTTAACACTCAAAACCAGAATTATATTTTCATTTATACGCCTCCGAAAGTTGGTTCGACTACATTAGTATCTTCATTAAGAATCTCTCTTGGTAACACATTCAATGTAATTCACATTCATGATGACGTTATGTTGAGTGTTTTAACAGGTGTAAATAATGTAACTGTCAATGAAATCATTAATTATATTTCCCAAAAGGGTAACAATGTATATGTAATTGATGTTTATAGAACCCCAATAGAGAGAAAAATGTCCGAATATTTTGAAAAGTTGTCACCATACCATTTCAATAATTCAGAAGAAAATCTAAATAAGTACAGCATTAAACGTATAACCGATCGTTTTAACAAACTGTTTCCACATTTAGGCAATGGCGACCATTATTTTGATAAATTTGATATTGCGAACCCTACTCATTTTGATTTTGATAAAAAATATACAATTCAAATACTAAAAAACATTAAATATATTAAGCTTCGTTTAGACGATTCCAAAATATGGGCAAGTATTCTCTCTTCGATATTCCAAAAAGAAATAGTTTTAATAAATGATTATCAAACAACAAACAAGAGTATTGGAGATTTATACAGACGATTTAAGGATGAGTATAAAATACCAGTGAATTACCTCCAATTAGTCAAAGACTGTAAATATTTTAACTTTTATTTTTCAGATGAAGAGAGAAAAAAATATATTGAAAAATGGGAAAACAAAATAGCTGACGAATTTACGCCATATAAAAGTGATGAATATAAATTTTATGTTAACCTTTATTTAGAAAATCAATATATAAATGATATTCAAACGGAGCATTATATAGATAATGGTTGTTTATGTGTTTATTGTACAAAAACCCGCAAATATATTTTTGACTGTGCCAAAAATGGTGAAACACAATTTGAAAAAATTATACATCATGAGGTTGTTAATAAAGAAATGGTACAAAAATTCTTCAATGTTCAAAATACTTTAAAAAAAATAAGTAATTCAAATAATTCCAAAAAAAATAGTAAGTATGGAATTAATTTTGGTAAAATAACCTCTAAATAAAATGTTTGTTCATGAATTTTTGTATAGTAAAATAAGTTAGCTCTTGACCTTCTTCAATTCCCAAAAGTGTCTTAAGTTTATTATCTGGGTATATAATTTTGCTATTATCCTTGTTTTCCAAGTTATGCTCCTTTATGTAACTGCAAAGAGCCTTTGTTACTTCTGTACGCGCAATCTCAGTGCCTTCTTTTTTGTTCATAAACTCGCATAGCTCACTCGTGACTTTGCTTGGTTTTGCGAATCCAGACGGCTTACGGTTGCCCTTATTCTTATTTTTATTTTTAGTTATTTCCTTCTGTAAACCGGTCATTTGTTTTTTAACAGATTTCTCCAATGCTTTTAGCTGTTGTTGTAAAGCATTCATTTGAATTTTAAAATTAGATAAACAATTGATTATTCCTTCGAATTGTTCGCATATTGTTTCAACGCCTTGTTGTTTATCATTAACCTCTTCAGTAGTGTCCATTTTATATCTACATTTCTCAAGTAAACTTTAAATTGATTTTTATAATTATTTATTTACAAATTATAAAAATATATTATTTAACGGCGTCTTCTAATTTTTCTTGATTTTCTTGATTTTCTTGATTTGCGTCTTCTTCTTGAACCGCCTTTACCGACGGTAAAAGGACGGGGTAAATCATCAGTTGGTTTTGGTTTTGGTTTCATTGGTTTTACCTTAGAGCGTTCATCTTGATAGTTTTTGGCTTCTTCGGCTTCTGATGCCATTTCCAAATCTTTGTCGTCATTTGGATTTGTTTGTTCTTTGTTGTCATCATCATAGGGACCTACACCACCCTTTTTCATATTTTTACAAATAGGGCATTTACAGGTTGCTTTGTGACCGTTTCCTTTTCGCTTCTTTTTACCACCTTCTCTTCTTTGTTTTTTTACAGGTTGATCCATATCATCTCCTTCAACATCCATATCATTATCTTCTTCAACAACTATATCTTCCGCGTCATCTATATCCTCCACTTCACCATCCGCATTATTTTCAGCATTATTATCATCATCATTAGCAGCATTAAATTGTGCCTGAAGATTAATTGCAGGCATCTCATTATCCGCATTATCCTCATTATCCTCATTATCTGGAATCTGATTAGCTTGTCCAATTATATTACCATTACGATCTCGTTTAACACCACCTTTCATCGTGCGATTACGTGTAACGCGTCTATTTTTCTTAGAAGCCTTTTGGTGTTTCATATTGACGCAAATAGGACATTTACAGTTTGCTTTATGACCATTTGCTTTTTTCCCACCAACAAAAGTAGCAGGGCTTAAAGTTGACATACCGCCCTTTTTAGCATGTTTCATATTTTTACAAATAGGACATTTACATGTTGCTTTATGGCCATTGCTCTTCTTTTTACCACCACTGGTTACTTGAGAATCTTCATCATCAGACATTGTTATATATATATTTGATATAAGTTTTTAAAAATAATTGAATAAATAATATTATTTTTAAAATTTTCTAAATTTATTAACCGAGCAATTTACTTACTTTGAGTTTGTTGTCTCTTAAGTACAGGCTTATCCATTGTGTTTTTGCGACTTACAAAAGTCCACTCCTTCTTCTCGCCCTCTTGAGACTTAACTCTTGGCGCTGAAGAATCTCTGGGTGCTAAAGACCTGGGGGCGCTCTTTTGTACGGGTCTAGGAGTCTGGGGCTCCTCATCCTGACCAGTTGTCTTATAAGCACTTCTCGCGATCTTAAACTCGTGTCTGGTCTCACACATCAACTTCCCTCCCTTAATTCCAACTACATTAGTAGCCTGGAACTCGTGAGATCCACCTTGAGTCGTAGATAACTCAAAATCTACATACTCACCTTGTACTAAATACTTGTACTGTTGACTTGCAACACCGATAGAACTATGATGAACGAAAATATCGGAACCAGAACGACTGCCATCAGTCACTGTAATAAATCCATAACCAGCCTTATTGTTAAACCACTTGACACGACCAGTTAGACGGTCAGCGGAGGCGGTGGAAGGTGTAGCAGCATCTTTAATCGAAGACATTATATTATAATCTACTATACAAGTTTAGCTTTATATTATTTTAACCGTAATATTTATTTTTGCGTTATATAATAAACATGCGATAAAACAAACCTTTCTATATCTTCGCTTTTGGTTACGTCTATATCTTCAAACTTTATTTTGTCGAACTCCAGTAGGTTGATTTCCTTAAAATTAACATATTCGAAGAATGGTATTAAGTTAATCGTGTCTGGTTCATTTTTGAATTCTCGCAAATCTACAGCGTGCTCCTTAGCCAACTTTGTTACATAACCTAAAATAAGTACAGCAATATATTTTAACCTTTTGTCGCGTTTTAAGTCCGCTTTTGTATTAACACTTGTAAAGACGTTATATACCGTTTCTATAAAATCATTCATTTTATCGTATGACATTTTATTATTATATATATTATTTTTTCATTTATTTAACTTATTTGTATTATTTTATTTATAATTCTCTCTTCAACAAATTTATTAAAGTATTATAGTCTGGTGTTTCTTTAAAATTCAACTGTCTAACACATTTTAAAAAATCACGCAATACAGTTGGGGTTTTTTCGTTATTAACTACTTGTTGTTTCATTTGAATTATTAACAATTTGTCCTCTATTTTTTGCCATTCCAAAAACCCTTGATAAAAATATAGTAACATATATCCCAACGATTCTAAATCATCTCGATAACTTAATTCAGTGTAATTATGCGCGTTCAAACTGGCGTATGTTAGGCTACCGATAATTCCTGTTGTTTTTTTAGAATCACTTACATTTACAAGAGATTTACAAAAGCCAAAATCAATTATATAAATTTGTTTTTTGTTGTTGTCGTTACCTAACAAAAAATTATCAGGTTTTATATCTCGGTGTACTAATCCCTTTTCATGGATTGATTTCAGTATGAAGATGATTTGTAAACCTATTTGTAAAACCAGTTTAAGAGAGAAGGATTTCTTTGAATTTAGCAAAGTTTGCAATGAATCACCCAATAAATTTAAAACCATATAATAATTAACTGCGTCTTTTCCAAACCATTTCACATTTGGAACACCTATTGTTCCCACTAAATATTGATAAATAACAGATTCATTTTTTAGCAATTTCAGGTTATTAGCAATTGATTCAACTTTAATAGCTACGTGTTCTTGGGTTCTGACGTTTTCCCCTTTATATATTTCACCGAAACAACCAGCGCCCAATTTTTCGATTATTTTGTATTTATTATTAATAAAATTCATTATTATTGATAATAAACAATTAGTATTTAAATCTTTGATAAATTTAATTTTATAAAATAAAAAAATATAATGTAAACACTTGTGTCATTATCATCATTATTTGTTGTAAAACCATCATTATTTTGGAAAAATTTGTAATTGGGTAAATGTCTGTAAATCCTACACCAGCCTGAATAGTTGTGCTTAAAAGAATATAATCGAGTAATGATTGTCTTTCTTGTAAACCCTTATGTTTAAATTGACTTTGAATATTATAGTAAATAACTCCAAACATTAAAATACATAGAAAGTGAAAACATACAGTTCTGATAGCTAACTTCATATATTTATATAATAAAATAAATAACCAAATAATGTTTCTTTGATTTTGTTTTTTGCTAACGCTTTTTCCGCTTCGCTTATACATAGAGTGACTGATTAGTAACAACAAATTTCAGTGTCAAGTTTGGGATTTCTCTTAACTTGCTTAAAAACTCTATATTGCCTGTCATTTCGGCAATTTTCTCCATTTCCGCGCTAATATTATTAATTTTCAGTAACGCCTTGACAAATTCACCCAAAAATATCCCCTTTTCTTCTGCTAATCTTTGTAGGAGGAATTTACAAGTTTCAACGTCTTCGCATTGTGTCCATTGTTCTGTGTAGTCTAATAAATCATAGTGTATATTATAATCAGCACCTGTATTAATCTTATAATCTATTTCGGTTTGCTGATAGTCGTCATACATCCTGTTTATATTATTAATAATATCCTTAACCACAAGGTCTTCTGTATATGGAGTAAAATCTTCAACTCCTTCTTGGACTGAAATATTTGTAAAACTGCTGAATAGCATAATTAATTGAACTGGTGACAATTGATACAATATGCCGTCCTCAAGGAGTCGGGCGAAAACTAAGCAATGTACTTCCCGCAATTGTGACGCTATTTTGCCTTTTAATGTTAAAACTTCTATTTTTTCAGTAGTTTCGCTTACAAGTTTTGTTTCGGTTATAGACGATTCGATTTTTACAATTTCTTCGCATATAACAGTCGCTTCGCTTGCTACCGACACTTCACTTACCTTAGTTATACTCGTTAAAGTTTCTAAAAACCCTTCTTCTCTAAGCAAATACAATACATTTTCCACATCATTATTGATGTAATTATTTAGCCCATCATACTGTTTCTTTAAATCTCGTAGCTCTTCAAGTTGTTTATTCCATTTGTCTATTGTTGCCGTATCTTGCTCGATATACTTGTATTCATCTTTGATTTTTTGTATGTCTTTTTCGAGTTCCTTGCGTTTTTTATTGGCGTATTTATCCTTCTTCTCTTGTAGATCCATATATTGATGAATAATATCTTTCGGCGTCCGCATTGTATCAAAGCATAAATTCAACCTGTCTATTTCTTTTTGACTCTTATCAATTTCTGATGAAACGTTATTCATTTTGCCTGTTAAATCATCGGTTACCATACTTTTCTTCGCAAAACCGACCAAATTGGTGTCGCCAATATCGACCAGATTAAGTAGCAAATTATATGAAATCTTGAACTTTGATGTGAGCGTTTGTGGTTTGCCGTTTAACATTGTTTTATATGCGAGGACACTTGTATCACGAAAAAGGTTATTGAGGTGAATCACATGGCCGACACTATCAAGACCTAAACGTCCTGCTCTACCCGCAGCCTGAGTATATTCGTGTGCTTGTAAAACACGCATTGAATTACCATCGTGTTTATAAATATCGGTAAAAATACAAGTCTTAACTGGTAAATTAAGACCAATCGCAACGGACTCAGTCGCAAATAGCATCTTAATATAACCTTTGGAAAACAAGATTTCCACAATTTCGCGTAACACAGGCATTAGACCGCTATGGTGTATCGCAACACCTTTGCGCAACAATTGGACCATATCCAAATATTCAGGTAAATTCAGATACTCTTTATAGTTAGGTAATTTTCTTATAATTTGTTCGCATTCGCGGTCAATGGTATATGGTATTTTTGAATCAAACTCCAAAAGATTCGCTGTAATTTCGTGTGCACAAACTTCTAATTGTTTACGAGAAAAAACATAACATATTGCAGGTAACATTTCTTTTTCAACCAAAAACTCAGATACTTTATTTAGAACATGTTGTCTTTTCATTCTTATATCATTTGCGTCGAATAATTTGAGTATTTTGTCCATATTCTTATAATTGGTTTCGTTGAACACACCAGCTGCATCTTGTATTACAAATGTCTTGTCGGTTAAAGTCCTAATTTCTGCTTGTAGTGCTTTATCCTTTATATGCTTGTTAACGCCATTAGTTGCCGTGATGAAACTATAGTGGGTTAAGGGAACAGCGCGGTTGAATTTCTTTGTTAAATATACTATTTTATCATTTTGTTCGCTTGACCCACGGTTTTCCAACCAAGACGCGAATCTTTCCGGATTATCCAATGTAGCCGATAAACAAACCATTTGAATATGATGTGGTAACATCATAATACTATTTTCCCACACATGACCTCTACTCGGGTCATTAATCATATGTACTTCATCAAAGACAACGCACCCCAATTCGTTTTCAATATCCATATCAAAAGAAGTGCTTGGGTTTTTAATAGTTGTTCCACCACTCTTTTCCTTATTTAATACGATTTCAGTTTTCCCACTTTTAAGTTGATAAAGTTTATTTAAGAGAATCTC
>Ga0222713_10002483_pt1 | contig 19729 bp, 15 predicted proteins | sample C33_649DmetaG_FD_165061 | JGI IMG/M metagenome (GOLD analysis project Ga0222713, IMG submission 165061) | Estuarine water microbial communities from San Francisco Bay, California, United States - C33_649D | ecosystem: Environmental > Aquatic > Marine > Unclassified | place: USA: California...
CCATCGAGAACCCCGGGCTGGATCCTCGCGAACCGCAGCGCTACCAGAGCCTGGTGGAGCTGGCAGCGCCTTCGCTGGACGGCGCCTTCGAGGATTATTTCCGCAACTCCGAGCAGTTGCCGACCCGTCTGCTGCTCGCAGCAGATGCCGATCAGGTTGCCGGTATCATGCTGCAGAAGCTCCCCGGCGACGAAGGCGATATCGATGGCTGGCGGCGGGCCGGCACGCTGTTCGAGACGCTCGGTCGCGACGAGCTGCTGCAGACCCCACCGGCGCAGTTGCTGCACCGCCTGTTCCACGAGGAAGAAGTTGCCATCGTGGATCGGCAGCCCTTGCGCTTTGCCTGTTCTTGCTCTCGCGAACGCGTCGAAGGCATGCTCGCCTCCTTGGGCCAGGAAGAAGCCATGGCCGCAGCCGAGGAAGGCACGGCAGAGGTCCGCTGCGAATTCTGTGGCCGGTCTTACCTGTTCAGCCCCGACCAGATCGAGGTGCTCTTTGCGCCAGGAATGCTCATGGCGCAGGGACCTGAGCGCCTGCAGTGAGTGAGGTCACGAACTGACACAGCGCCTTCACACAGATCTTGTTAAATAAACATAAATCGGATAATTTTCCGTAACCCTCACGTGACGGGAACTTCTTCCCGTTCCGTCTGTCTGAGTCGCACGATGCGCCTTCCTTTCCGCCGTTCGCTGCTTGCGCTGCTGCTCGCCACCTCGGCGAGCATGGGTGCGCATGCCCAAACGCGCGGGAATGCCACCGCGGGCACCACGATGCTGCCGGTCTGGAACAGCCGTGGCCAGGTCGAAGGCGCCCTGATTCTCGAACCCACCGACGAGGCCGCTGCCGGGGCGCGCTGGCGGCTGGGGCGCAACACCCTGAGCGCCGCATTCGGCCTGGATTCGAGCGAGTCGCTGGGGCTGCTGTGCAACAACCGCAATGGTATCGGCAGCAGCATCAGCAGCCTGATCGCCTATTGCAACGTGGCGATGGTGAATGACGACGCGTCCTCCAGCAACGACCAGCATTTCAACGCCTCGGCCAGCCTGAGTCGCCCGGAAGGCAAGCTCGGATTGAGCGTGGGAACCGGTCGGGACACCCTGCCGGCCTGGATGTCTCCCGGCAGTTCGTCGGCGGGACGCTTCGAGCAGAACGATCTGGCCGTGTTCGGGCAGAAGAACATCGGCCGTGAGGGCTTTGTCACCATCGGCGGCACGCTAGCGCGGGCACGGCTGGTACCCGCCTCAGAGCTGAGCATCATCCCCGATCGTTGGAACAGCAAAAGCTTCAGCTTTGGCGGAGGCTACGGCCCCTTCAGCGGCAGCATCATCGGCCGCGTCATCGATGCCCCCGGCCAACCAGGCAAGTGGGAAGGCCTTGGTGTTGGACTGACCTGGCGCACCCCATGGAGCGGCCAGCTGACCGTAGGCGCGGAAAACATCGTCACCAGCGGCAAGAATCCATTTGCCCCGGACGCCCCGATCGCCGACGACGGCACCGTTCCGTACGTGCGGTACGAGCAGGATCTCTAAGCGCCTCGCCTTGGTCCGCAACCGGCACCTCGTCGATGCAGCGTGTAATTTCACTTCAAATCAGCGCCTCTCACATGTAGTTTTGATGGGAGGGGGGCTGATGCAAGTGCTTTTCGGGAGCAAGAGGCAGTGAGCACGATACCCCGCGAAGCGGAGAAGAATCGCCGAATGGCCTTGGCCGCAATGCAGCAAGGCGACTCCACGGCAGCACTGGACCACATGGCCAAAGCCGTACGATTTTCGTCGGATCCAACGCTGAAATTTCGATATGGAAGCCTCCTTGCGCATACAGGGAATCTGGAAGAAGCAAATGATGTCTTCCAGGCGGCATTGTCTGAGATGCCTGACCATGCAGAGGGTTGGTATTTACGCGGACTTGTCCTTGTAAGACTCAAGCGCGATCCCGAAGCGCGTAAGTGTCTTAAAGAAGCGATCGCGACCGCTCCGACCGAACTGCGCGCGCTCAAGGCACTTGCTGATCTAGAGTTCAATAGTGGCTTTCCTGCAGATGCGCTGCCGCTCTGGGAAAGACTCGCGAAATATCCGAAGGCAACCACTGACGTAACCCTACGGTTGGGTGAAACACTCAGTCGGCTTGGCCAGCATGATCGCGCGCTCGCGCTCTACTCTGAAGCGATTGAGAGGCATCCGCTCGATGCGGACTTGTGGATGGCATATGCTCAGGCGCAGGAAGATGCCGGGGAGAAAGACTTAGCAGCGCACGCGTATGAACGCGCAGCAGCGTTGCGCCCGGGTTGGGCCTTCCCCCTCGCCGGCTTGTTGAGCCTGAAGCGCGCGCATGCTGATCAGGCGCGCGTGGATGAGGCATCGCGCAAGCTGGAATCCAGCGAGACGCCGGATGCGGATCGCGCCATGCTTGGCTACGAACTCGGCAAGGTCTTCGATGGACGCGGCGACTACAACAAGGCAATCGCGTGCTGGAAAACCGCAAACGCAGCACGAATTCGGATGACAGGCTCGCACCCGCCACAGTGGATTGAGGGGCAAGTAGATCGAACCATCGCGATCTTCACCTCCAGTCGGATTCAAGCCGGTGCGAGGCTAGGCAGTCTCGACGAACGCCCGGTTTTCATCGTGGGAATGCCTCGAAGCGGGACAACCTTGAGCGAGCAGATCATTGCAAGCCATCCTGCGGCACATGGTTGCGGTGAGCTCCCTGACCTCGCACTGGTTGCAAGGCGACTTGCTCCAATCCTCTCCGACCAACTAGAACCCCAGACGCTGTCGCGGGCAATCTCGCGCTATTTAGAAGCGGCCACGCGCCACGCCCCAACAGACGCTGTTCGGTTGGTCGACAAAGCTCCTCTCAATTTCTTTCACCTCGGGCTGGTCGCGATACTGTTCCCCCGCGCGAGGGTCATCTGGTGTCGAAGGGATCCCCGGGATATCGCAATCTCGATCTATGGTGAGAATTTTGCGCTGGATGAAAAGCTCGCCACGCGCATGGATACCATTGGTCATTACATCAATGCGCAAACCCGGCTTATGCGTCACTGGCAGCGGATCCTACCCTTACAGATCCACGAATCACGCTATGAATCGCTAGCCTCATCCATTGAACTATATGCACCAAAACTGCTATCCGCAGCAGGATTACCTTGGGACGCAGCCTGCCTGAATTTTCATGAAAATAAACGAGGCGTACAGACCCCGAGTCGGTGGCAGGTTAGACAACCAATCCATACCCGATCCATCGGGAGATGGCGAAACTATGAAGCCGCGCTTGAACCGCTTCTGGATATTTTGCAGCCCGACAGCTTCTGAAAGGGCCCAAGCTGCATTAAGCAGGCTTCAGGCGTAGCCACCAGCCCAGTATGCCCTCGGATTGACGCAACTCACCGACTTCGATGCAAGCACCCGGCCTCAAGCAACCAAGCTCCTCTACTAACAGCGCCAGCGCTACATCGTCGAGTGCGCAAGCGGTTAATTCTCTAGAACGCGTACGCGCCTGTTCGAGCGCCAAACCGAAAGAGTTGATCTGCTCAAGGATTTCCTCGCTGTTCGAGGCAGTGACCTTTCCGAGTTGCGCGTGGACCCAGCCAAGCGACTGCACGAGCACATCGGGCGCCAGAGCAGAAGCGATACGGCCCTGCACAGCATTGGCCACAGTGTTATAGCGCTCCCGTGCAACGAAAGCTTCAGAGTTATCCTTCAATGCCCGCGCATCGCGCCGCGCGACACCAAGGAACGGGACGATCTCGCGGGCAGCCACTAGTAATCCGTCCGATGAGAGCAACCAGTCATGGTGGGCAACTTCCGCATGGGCTACTTCGGCAAGTACGGAGCCTGCATGATGGACAACCAGCGCCAAACTCCCGCTGCGGCTGCATACGCGATTGATCTCGGCGAGCGCGCGCTCACGAACTGCATATTCGAACCCGTACTGGCTCACCACCAGATCAAACGAATGATCCGCGAATGGGAGCATTTCCAATGACACGCCAGGATGAAACCTGAGCCGTGGATCCCTATCCGCATCATGCCACCGCGGTTGGATTTCCGCCAAGTCCACCGCTTCGACCCAGTCTTGCCAACCCCGCTGCTTGCGCAAAAGGCGTGGAAGCGGCCCGTTGCCTGTGGCCAGATCTAACACGCGCGCGTCAACGGGAAGAGAAGAAAAGACCTGGCGCCAGAAGTCCCCAATTGCACCAGCATAGTCGCCTTTAAAACTCGTGGCGCATGAGTGCAGGCTGCCAGTAGACCAGTAAGCGGACCAAGCAGAGCAACGTGATTGGCGCTCGCCATCGCGAGCTAGAAGGGCTGGAGCATCCATAACGGCATTATTACGCATCCTAGAAAAAGAAAGGGGCCCCATAACGGAGCCCCTCTTTAAACTCGCTTTAGATCTTCTTAGAACTTCTGCGTGTAGCGGAAGTAGGTCGTACGACCGTAGGCGTCGTACAGATAGAAGTTCCACGGCCGCCCATCATAAGTAATCAACTCAGGGTAACGATCACCGATGTTGGTTGCACCGACTGCAATGGTGCCGTTCCACGGCGCCTTCCAGCTGAACTGCAGGTCGTTGGTTGCATAACCACCCGGCCCGCGAAGACCCGTGGTGCTGCTTACCCGATCCTGACCACCAATGTAGTTGGTGTTGAACTCAACCTTGAAGTCCCCGTAGGACCACTGATTGGCAAGCGTCGCACGCCGATCCGGGGTACCCGCGAGATTAAGTTGATCGACCATCTGACCAGTGGAATCCTCGAGGTCATACTTGTCCAGGTAAGACACGGTCAACATATTGCGCAGAGCACCAAATGCACCGAAGTCGAAGTTGGTGTTGAGCCGGAAATCGACACCGCGCGTCTTCAGCGTGCCGCGATTGGCATAGCCAGCGGTAATCTCATTGATACTGCCGTCCGCGCGACGCGTGATGCTGAGACCTGCCGGAATGGCACCGTAGGTCGCAGGGTCAAGATCCGAATCGATGATGTCCTGCGCGCTGATGGAGTCGATCGAGTCTTCGATCTTGATCTGCCACACATCGACACTCAGATCCAGCCAATCGAACGGGTCGTAGACCACGCCGACGTTCCACTGCTTGGACTGCTCCGAGGACAGATCAGGATTGGCCACGAAATAGGTATCGACCTGCAGGCTGCAGTCTGGGGCCTGGGCCTGCGCCGCGCAGGACTGAGGATCATTCACCGGCTCGGCAGAGAAGGACCGCTGCTGCGTCAGGATGTCCAGGCCCGGTGCGCGGAAGCCCTCACCGTAGGAGGCACGGAACGTCAGGTTCTCCAAGGGCTGGAAACGCGTGGAGACCTTGGGCGAGAAGTCGCTGCCATAGTCGCTGTACTTGTCGTAGCGGCCGGCCACAGTGACATCAAAGCTGCTGGTGAACGGGAACAGCCACTCGAAATAAGCGGACTTGGACGTGCGCGAACCTGCCGACGATCCGCCCGAGGAACCCAGCACCACGCCTGCCTGGGACAGGGAGTCGTAGATGTCAGCGAATTGATCATCGTAGTATTCGAAACCGACCACGGCGTTGGAAATGCCACCGCCCATCTCGAACAAATCGAAGTTGACGCTACCGAAGTACTGCTTGCTCTTGTAGAAGGAGTCGCGACCGATGGTCGCGGTGAACCCCTTCAACGTGGCTTCATCGGCACCAAAGGGATCGGTCAACAGGTAATCACCCGCATCGATCGCTGCGTTGGCCAGACTCGAGATGACGTAGCCGTTACCGGTTTCCTTGTACTTGTAATTGGTGTACCGGGTGCCGAAGTCAACGCTGACAGAATCGCTCAGCTGCCCTTGGAAGCCGACCATGAAGTCATCGAGCGTGGCATCGGTGGTGTTGTCGCGATTACCCGCGGCCGCAAAGCGGTGATAGAAATAGGTGGGCAGGCCGTCGCCCACGACGACGTCGCTTGGCGTGCCTTCAGAGGCCTTGACGACGCCGGGAACCGGCGCATAACGACCGAAGGTGTTTGCCTGGGTCGAGCTGATCGCCGTATAGATCGACCAGTCGTCGTTGATCTGATAGCTGCCATTCAAGAACAGCGCCTTGTTTTCAACCGAGGCTTCGTTGGCGGCGACCTTGTTGAAGTCGAACGAACAGCGCCCGTTGGCAAGCTTATAGAAGTTGTTGCTATCACAACTGAAGTTCGGAACAGCCGTGATGGGGACGATCGTGGATCCGGTGGTCGGATCGTAGATCGTGTAGTTGTTGCCGTAGGTGCTCACACCCCGCGTGTCGCCACCGATCTGGTCACGGGTGAATACCATGCCGCGCTTGGTGCGACTGGCTCCGCCGACCAGATGGCCACGATCGCCGCTCATGCCGAAAGTAATGGAAGCGTCGTCCAGATCGCCCCCGGCCACCTTGGTCTGACCAACGCCGTAACGGATCTCGGCGCCGTTGAAGTCCTTGCGCAGGATGATGTTGACCACACCGCCGATCGCATCCGAGCCGTAGACGGCCGAAGCGCCGTCAGAGAGGATTTCGATGCGCTCCACGGCAGCCATCGGGATGGTGTTGAGGTCAGTACCCGAAGACGCCGACATCGGATTGGTCGCGGCACGATGTCCATCGACCAGCACCAAGGTACGACCTGAGCCGATACCACGCAGATTGATGGTCGCAAGCGACTGAGCCGACGAGCCAGACTGCGGCTTGAAGTTACCGAAAGAGGAGAACGTGCTGTCGCGCAACACGTCAGCAACCGAGATGTCGCCGCTGGCATCGATGCTGGCTCGGTCGATGACGACGACCGGCGACGCGCCTTCGATTTCAGCACGCTTCAGGCGCGAGCCAGTGACCTCGACGCGATCAAGCGTTGTGGCCTTGTTGTCGGTACCGCTGCTGTCTTCCTGGGCAAACGCATTGCCGGAAACGAGCGACGCCGCACTGACGAACAGCGCGAACTGGATCGCACTAGGCAGCTTCTTAAGATTGGACATTAGAGGCTCTCTCTCCAAAGAGTTCAGCGATGAAAGACCGGGAAGCACCCGTATCTAAAGATGCAGTCGCAACGAGTTGACGACTGGTGACCGAAGGATAACGCAATCTTTACGCCATGGGGAACGGGGCGCGAAAAATAAGTTCTTTTTTTGTAAAAAGCATGCAAATCAATGCTTTGTATGGCGCCAACGAGCAGAATCAGCGGCAAAATCGCGCTAGACGCGCGTCATTACGCACTGGCAATTCACGACCTTACTCATCTTCCCCTGTTACATGCAGCGGTCTGCTTTTTAAGATCGCTAGCCTCAAAAGGCGGTGATGAGACTCGATGTATCGAGTCACTCAGCAGGGAATCAGCGCCGCGATCACGTGGTTGACGTAGTCGTCGAACTCTTCGTGTTGCATGCGTGGCTGGTGGAGCTGTAGGGAGAGTTGCAGGAAGCCGACATAGGCCGCATACGCCAGGCGGGCCCGGTGCTGGGCGTCTGTGCGGCCAAGGCCGGCCTGCCGGAAGGAGGCCACCAGGTAGTCCATGCGACGCTGGGAGACGCGCTGGATGACGGGCTGGACGGCCGGATGGTCCAGCGCCTTGAGCAGCTCGCTATAGATAATGTGTGACTTGGCCTCATGCGCCACCAGCAGGAACAGCTGGCGCAGGCGCTCGCGCGGATCGGGCACGACCTCAAGGCTGCCGAACACACTCTCCTGCTCGACCGTCTCCCAGCGTTCCAGCGCTGCCTGCAGGAGCGCGTCGCGCGAGGGGAAGTGCCAGTAGAAGCTGCCCTTGGTGACGCCGAGACGACGCGCAAGCGGCTCGACCGCGACGGCCGCCACCCCTTGCTCGGCCACCAGATCCAGCGCCGCCTGAGCCCAGTCGTCGGCGCTCAGTCGAGGCGCGCGGGTGGAAGTGGAAGACCGGGTCGGCACGGCGGGTGTGTTCATGTCGGCATTTAACCATACGGCCGGGAATGCAGCGGTACGTTTGCTGCGCCGCAGCATCGAAATCCTTTCCGATCAAACGCTTGTATGGATTGACGTGGGCGCGAACGCACTCCCATACTATTGCGTATGGTTACGACATCACCCTCTCTCGATCATCCCGACGAGCAACCGATTGCGGCGAGGCTGATCGGGGCCTGTGGCATGGGGCTGAGCGGAGTGCGATTCACGCCGCCCCCCGTCGCCAAGCGTGATGCGCTGGAAGTGTTGTACAGCCATGGCTTCGGCCAGACGCACCAGGCCTGGCGCCGAACCGGCCAGACACTGGCGCGCCATGGCTATGGCGGTCTGGCGTACGACGCCCGGGGTCATGGAGCCTCCCAGCGCAACCCCCACGACCAGGCCTATACAGGCGAGCAGTTCGTGGATGACCTGATCATCGTGGCCGGTGAGCATCCTGCCCCGCCGGTTCTGGTCGGTGCTTCCATGGGCGGTCTGTTCGGGCTGCTGGCCGAGGCGCGCTGGCCGGGCCTGTTTTCGGCGCTGGTGCTGGTCGACATCACGCCGCACTGGGAGCAGGCCGGCCTGTCGAAGGTGCTGGAGTTCGCGACGGCGTTTCCGGCGGGTTTCGAATCGCTGGAGCAGGCCGCGGATGTGGTGGCTGCCTACCTCCCAGATCGGCCGCGTCGCGCGCCGGAAGAACTGGCCGCCCTGATGCAAGAGGGCGACGATGGTCGCTGGCGTTGGCACTGGGATGCCAGGTTGATCGACGATCTGGTGCGCGACAGCGCGCGACATCAGGACGACATCGCCCATGCCGCACGCAGCGTGCGCTGCCCGGTCCTGCTGATCAGCGGAGGCCGCAGCGAGATGGTCTCCGATGCCGGCATCCGCAGCTTTCAGGCCATGGTGCCCCAGGCCCGCCATGTCCAGTTGCCCGGCGCGGGGCACATGCTGGCCGGCGACGACAACGACGCGTTCACCGATGCCGTCCTGGACTTCCTGCGAACACTGTCACCCTCCTCCTCTCGTTTCTTCAATACTGTCCCCGATTCCGCTTCCGGAGCACGCTCATGAGCATCCTGGTCCCGTTTGTCGCCGTTCTGCTGGCGGGTGCATTCGCCGCCTATCATCGCCTTCGCTTGGCCTTCTGGGCGGCCATCAGTGCCTGCTTGCTCGTGGCGTGCTGGCTCCTGGGCGCCAACGCCACCGCGTGCGTCGTCGCTGCGGTGATCGTGGCCGCGGTGACCTTGCCACTGTTGTTGCCCGCCTCACGCAAGGCGCTGGTGAGCGCGCCGATGATGAAGTTCTTCCGCAAGGTGCTGCCGCCCCTGTCGCAAACTGAGCGCATCGCCCTGGAAACCGGCTCGGTCGGCTTCGAGGGCGAGCTGTTCACCGGTGACCCGGACTGGCAGAAGCTGCTCAACTATCCCAAGCCGCAGCTCACCGCTGAAGAACAGGCCTTCATCGACGGTCCGGTCGAACAGCTGTGCACCATGATCGACGACTGGGACATCACCCACGTCCGCGCCGATCTGCCCCCGCAAGTCTGGGACTTCGTCAAGCAGCACAAGTTCTTCGGCATGATCATCCCGAAGGAGTACGGCGGCCTGGGCTTCTCGGCGCTGATGCACCATAAGGTGATCCAGAAGATCTCCTCGATCTCTTCGGTCGCCAGTTCCACCGTCGGCGTGCCCAACTCGCTGGGGCCGGGCGAACTGTTGGTCCACTACGGCACCCAGGAACAGAAGGACTACTACCTGCCGCGCCTGGCCGCCGGACAGGAAGTGCCCTGCTTCGGCCTGACCGGTCCGTTCGCAGGCTCCGATGCGACCTCGATCCCCGATTACGGCATCGTCTGCAAGGGCGAGTGGAACGGCGCCAACGTGCTGGGCGTCAAGCTGACCTTCGACAAGCGCTACATCACCCTGGCCCCGGTCGCCACGTTGATCGGCCTGGCCTTCCGCATGTACGACCCGGACGGCTTGATCGGTGACACCAAGGACATCGGCATCACCCTGGCGCTGCTGCCGCGTGAAACCCCGGGCGTGGACATCGGTCGTCGTCACTTCCCGCTCAACTCGCCGTTCCAGAACGGCCCGATCCATGGCAAGGACGTCTTCATCCCGCTGAGCCAGCTGATCGGCGGTGCCGACATGGCCGGCAAGGGCTGGAACATGCTCAACGAGTGCCTGGCCGTCGGCCGTTCGATCACCCTGCCCTCCACCGCCTCGGGCGGCGCGAAGTTTGGCGCAGTGGTGACCGGCACCTACGCGCGCATCCGCAAGCAGTTCGGTCTGTCGGTCGGCCGCTTCGAGGGCGTGGAAGAAGCCCTGGCTCGCATCGGCGGCAAGGCCTACGCCATCAGCGCCCTGGCCCAGGCCACCGCGGCGGCCGTGGACCGCGGCGACGTGCCGTCTGTGCCGTCGGCGATCGCCAAGTACCACTGCACCACGATGGGCCGCGAGGTCGTGTCCGATATGATGGACGTGGTCGGCGGCAAGGGCATCATCCTGGGGCCGAAGAACTTCGCTGGTCGCGCCTGGCAGGCCGCACCGATCGGCATCACGGTCGAAGGCGCCAACATCATGACCCGCAGCCTGCTGATCTTCGGCCAGGGCGCGATCCTGTGCCATCCGTGGGTCATGAAGGAAATGAAGGCCGCGCAGGACCCGGACCGCGCCGCGGGCCTGGACGCGTTCGATCGCAGCCTGTTCGGCCACATCAGCTTCGGCATCTCCAACGCGGTGCGCTCGTTCTGGTTCGGCCTGACCGCCGCGCGCATCGGCGCGGCGCCGGGCGATGACTACACCAAGCGCTTCTTCCGCAAGCTGGACCGCTACTCAGCCAACCTCGCCCTGATGGCCGATGTGTCCATGCTGATGCTGGGCGGCAAGCTGAAGTTCAAGGAATCGCTGTCCGGTCGCCTGGGCGATGTGCTGAGCCACATCTACATGACCAGTGCGATGCTCAAGCGCTACCACGACGATGGCGCGCCGCAGGCCGAGCGTCCGCTGCTGGCCTGGGCCTTCCACCACAGCGTGCACGAGATCGAGTTGGCGCTGTCGGCGGCCCTGCGCAACTTCCCGATCCGTCCGGTCGGCTGGTTGATGTGGGCGCTGATCTTCCCGTGGGGCCGCCGTGCCGAGGCGCCGGGCGATCGCCTGGGCCACCGCGTCGCCGCGCTGCTGATGGCACCCAATGCGGCACGCGACCAGCTCGCCAGCGGCGTGTTCCTGACCCCGTGCGAGAACAACCCGGGTGGGCGCATCGCCAGCTACCTCGCCAAGGCGGTGGCGGCCGAACCGGTGGAACGCAAGTTCCTCAAGGCCCTCAAAACCAAGGGCATCGAGGCGCTGGACTACACCGCCCAGCTGGACGAGGCCGTGCGCGAAGGCGTCATCAGCGCCGAGGAGCGTCTGCAGTTGGAAGAGCTGCGCGCCCTGACCATGGACACGATCAGCGTGGACGATTTCGATCCGGCCGAACTGCGCTCGGCAGGCTATCGCGAAGATGCCAGGGAGACCGCTTCACGCGAAGCGGCGTAACGCATTCAACAAGGGCAGTCACACAACGGCGGACCCAAGGGTCCGCCGTTGCCGTCTCCGGAGCGCACCATGGCCGCATCACTTCTCACGCTGTATCGCCGCCTGCAGCGCTGGCCTGCCGGCGACTGGTTGTTCTCCCGCGCGGTGTGCCTCAAGGCCCCCTACTTCAGCAGCATCGGCCCTCGCATCGTCAAACTGGAGGCGGGTCGCTGCGAAGCGCGCATCGCCGACCGTCGTCGCGTCCACAACCACATTGGCACCGTGCACGCGATCGCGCTCTGCAACCTGGCCGAACTCACTGCTGGACTGGTGACCGATGCCAGCCTGCCGCCGTCGATGCGCTGGATTCCCAAAGGGATGTCGGTGCAATACCTGAAAAAGGCCGTTGGCTCCCAGCACGCCGTGGCCACGCCAGCCGAGCCGCTGCGTGAATCAAGCGAAGCTTATGCGCTGCCGATTGATGTCGCGGTGCGCGATGCCGGCGGCGAAATCGTCTTCACCGCGCGCGTGGACATGTGGGTGTCGCCCAAGCCTTCACGCGCCTAGACGTTCGCCACCAGGCAGACCAGCGCCAGCGCCGCCGGCGCGGCCTGGATCCACAGGATCCGACGACTCACCGTGGCGGCGCCGTACGCGCCTGCGACGACGACACAGATCAGGAAGAAGGCGGCCACGCGCAGGTCTTTCAACAGCAACGCGCCCCAGAGCAGGCCCGCGGCCAGAAAGCCGTTGTAGAGCCCCTGGTTCGCCGCCAACACGCGTGTGGTCTCCGCCTTCTCCGGCGACATGCGGAAGGTCTTCAAGCCCAGCGGCTTGGTCCATAGCGCCATTTCCAGCACCAGAAACCACAGGTGCAGGATGGCGACAAGCACAGAGAGCAGCATTGCGATCGGTGGCATGTCCACACCTCCTCGGTGTCAGGAATTTGGTTGATTGATTCAGCTGCCCGCGCGTGCTCGCCGGACCGCCGCGTCGCCGGTTTGGGCATCGTCCCCGGACGGCAGTCGTTCGGCTGCGCGCAGCAGGCGCCACGCACCCGCCGTCATACCCATTGCCAGGAACAGTCCTGCGATGAACACCGCGCGCGATCCCAGGCCGGACAGCGCCTTGTATATCCAGCCGAAGCTGAGGTCTCCACCACGATAGATGACGGTGTCGATGGCCGCGCCGGCCTTGTAGCGCCACTGACGACCGACCCGGGTGTACATGGTCTCGCGCGCAGGCTTGGCCAGCGCGAACTCGCCGGTGCGTGTCACCACCTGCACCACCGCCACCAGCAGCGGCAGCGGCGAGGCAGCCAGGGCCGCATAGCCAATCACGATCGCAAAGCCAGGGATCAGCAAGCCCGGAGCGATTCCGAAACGCGATAGCAGCAGGCGGGTCAGGGTGAGTTGTAGCAGCAGGGTCAGTCCATTCACCGCCAGGTCGATGTTGGCGTAGAACTGTGCGCTGTCGGCGGGGTTGGTGAACGTGCGGCGCACGATCGCGGCCTGTTCGTTGTAGAGCATGGTCCCCACGCCGACGCCCATCAGTACCAGGACAGCGAGCCAGCGCAGGACCGGCTCACGCGCGATGAGCTTCAGTCCACCCAGCACGTCGCCGCCCATCGGCACCTCGCCGGAGACCAGGCCGCGCTCCTGCTCGCGTTTCACTGCCCATCCGCGCAGCTTGAAGATGCACACCACGCATGCAGCTAGGAAACCAGCGGAGATCAGCATCATGTTGCCTACCCCCAACTGCCCGACCAGGACCCGCACCAGCACTGGCCCCACCAGCGCGCCGATGGTGCCGGCCGCACCGATGTAGCCATAGCAAGCCCGCGCTTGGTCACTGCTGAAGACGTCCGCCATGAAGCTCCAGAACACCGCCACCGCAAACAGGTTGAAGACCGCTAGCCACAGGAAGAACGCCATGCCGCGGCCGGGCACCTGCCAACGGAACATTCCGTAGAACACCAGCAGGGTGGCAATGAAGAAGCCGTACACCACCGGGAGGAACACACGCCGCGGATAGCGACTGACCAGGAACCCGTACGCCGGCTGCAGCAGCAGCATGATCAGGAAGGTGCCGGTGAACAGCACCTGCAAGGTGAAGTGCCCCAACTCGACTCCGTGCTCAGCGAAGAACGCGATCATCGCTGGCGGGAACACGGCGGTCACATCGGAGGATGCCCCCATCGCCTCACGCACCGGCCGCAGCACGTAATAACCGCTGAGCAGGCAGAAGAAATAGAGAAACGACCAAATCAGGGGCGGCGACTCAGCCAGCGCATGGCGGAAGCGCCCAAGCCGCCCGACCGATTCCTGGGGAAGGCTCACAGGCTTTCCGTCCGGGACTGACACGCACACACCAGCATGGGGAGGACTCATCGAGGCGATACGCGCGCACGGTATCCGATGCATCGCAGCATCGCCAGCATGCCCCGTGCGCCGCAATGTTCCTGCGATGCGCGCGGTCCGATTTCAGTCGCGGCCGCTGCGGGTCACCAGCCACACGCCCAAGGCAGCGCAAGCGAACCCGGCGGCCTTCAGCGCGGTCAGATGCTCACCCAGGGTGAAGTGCCCGAAGACTGCCGTCACCGGCGGCATCAGAAAGAACAGCGCCGCGACCCGCGTGGCCGCCCCACGGCGGATCAGCAGGAACAGCAGGGCAAAGCCTCCGATCGAATTGACCAGGACCAGCCAGGCCAGCGGCGCGTAGAACGCCATACGGTGGTCGAAGTCGAAGCCCTCCCCCAGCGCGAACGGAAGCAAGACCAGCGCTGCCGCGCCGTTCTGCAGCGCCAGGCCCAGGCGCATGTCCACGTGGGCCGCGTGCCGTTTCTGGTACAGCGTGCCCGCCGTGATGCCGGCCAAGCCGAGCAGCAGCATGGCCCAGGCGCGCAGTGGCGTGGCGCCATCCACCCGATCGGCCACCACCAGCGCCACGCCGAGCAGGCCCAGCGCCATGCCGGACCAGCGCACGGCCCCCAGCCGGTCGCTGCCATCCAGTGTGGACACCAGCGCCACCAGCAGGGGCATGGCGCCGATCACCAACGCGGATACGCCGGCATTGGCGCCCCATTGGAAGCTGACGTAGACCGCGCCGAAGTGCATTGCCAGTATCAGCACACCGGTCACCGCGCTGTGCCAGACGTCGGCGCGCCTGCATGGCCGTACGCGCGCCAGCGCAGCCATGACGCCGAACAACGCCGCCGCCAGCCCGAAGCGCAGCACCAGCGACGTCAGGGGGGCGGCGTGGGTCACGGCGAGCTTGCCGGCGATGTAGCCGGTGCACCAGACCAGGACGAAGCTCAGGCCGATCAGGCCACCAGCACCGTTGCGCTGCGCGGAGGGGTTGGGGGGAGGCATCGGCACGATGATCACCCGCGCTCGCGGTGTCGTCTTTGATGCTTTGGTCGCGCCTGCCCTGCGCTACCGGTGAAGATTTCCAGCCGCCGGAAAATTGGCGGGCGTCGATTGGAACGGCAGATGCAATTCCCCTTGTTGGGGGACATCAAAAAACTGAACAGGATGAACAAGATGCCGTCGCAATCTCCTGCCGTTTGTGCATCGCCCGAAAGCAGCGTTATGATCGAATCAAGCAGGTCTTACGCGGGCGTTTTGCACATGAATGAACACAGCGGGCGCCGCCGTGCGCGATCGTTGCGGATGAGCTCACTGGCCATGCTCTTGCCGCTGGCCCTGTCCTCCACCGCGCAGACGCCCACGCTTTCCGCCATACCGGCAACGGCCGTGACCGCTGTCGCAGAAGCATCTCCTGCTGCAGCCAAGGCCTGGCGCGCCGCGCCGGCACCCTATCAGTCGCCGACCAAGCCGCTGCCGTACCGCACCGCGCTCAAGCCGGCGCAGATCCGCCCGGTCGCCCCGGGCTTCGATGTCGCAGCGTTCGAGGCCCTGGCCAATGACCTGACCGTGGGCGAACGCGTCCCGGGCCTGGCCATGGCGATCGTGCAGGATGGACGCATCGTCAGCGCACGCGGCTACGGCGTGACCGACGTCGATCATCCGCAGCCGATCAACGGCCATACGGTGTTCCGCCTCGCGTCCCTGTCCAAGGCCTTCGCCAGCACGATGACCGGGCTGCTGGTCAACGATGGTGTGCTGCGTTGGGACAGCAAGGTCGTGGACTACGTGCCGCGCTTCCAGCTCAGTGACCCGACCGCCACCCGCGAGGTGACCGTGGCTGACGTGCTCAGCCACCGGACCGGCCTGCGCTGGCATAACGCCTTCGACCGCGACATCGAGAACAACGCCGACTACTACACCGTCTCGCAGAAGCTGGCGACCGCTCCGCTGGGCTGCAAGCCGGGCGCCTGTTACGAGTACCAGAACGTCGCCTTCAGCCTGGTGGGCGACGTGGTGTTCGCCGCCACGGGCAGTTTCTACGACCAGGCGGTCGACCGACGCATCTTCAAGCCCCTGGGCATGAACGACGCCAGCATCGGTCTGGCCGGAATCGAACACAGTGCCAGCTGGGCCAAGCCACATGTGCGTGCACGGCGCGGCTGGACCTCGCTGGCGCCCAAGCCCACTTACTACCGCCTGGCGCCGGCCGCCGGCGTCAACGCCAGCGCCAGCGACATGGCCGAGTGGCTGCTGGCGCAGTTGGGGCATCGTCCCGACGTCCTGCCTGCGCCGCTGCTGGCCACCTTGCATGCCCCGTTGATCACCACGCCGGGCGAAATGCATGCCGGTTGGCGGGGGACGCGCGTGGATTCGGCCAGCTACGCTCTGGCCTGGCGCGTGCTCGACTATTCCGGCCAGCAGGTGGTGTTTCATGCCGGTGCCGTGGAGGGATACCGCGGATTGATCGCCCTGGTGCCCGGGCGTGACTTCGGCGTGGCGATCCTCTGGAACAGCACCAGCCACCTGCCCTCCGCCCTGCTGCCCACGGTCCTGGACACGGCGCTGGGCCTGCCGCCGCAGCAGTGGCTCAATACCGACATGGGCAAGCAACTGCTACTGGCCCAGACCCATGGACGCCCGCTCCCGGCCGCGATGCATGTGGCCGACGACGATGGCAGGGACGATGACGATGAGCCCGGCGCCTCGGCCGGCAGGTCCGTGGCCGCACCACGCTGATCCCAGTCTGGGTCGCTTCAACGCAAACGCCGGGTCATTCCCGGCGTTTTGCTTTTCGAGGCATGGCGCAGATCACCGCTTGCACCATGTCTGACCGGCGCGCAAAAAAAAACCTTCTCCCCGCTGGGCGCCGGGGAGAAGGTTCGCAGTGGCATTCCGGTATTGCGTGCGGCAGTTGCCGCGGCCTTCTTTAGATCAGCGGCGCCGGAGTGGCCGGCAGCGCGACCGGGGCCGGCTTCTTCTTGGCAACCTTCTTCTTCGGTGCAGCCTTCTTGGCGGCCTTCTTGGCCGGGGCCTTCTTCACGGCCTTCTTGGCGGCAGCCTTTTTAGCAACCTTCTTGGCCGGCGACTTCTTGGCGGCCTTCTTCACAGCCTTCTTGGCGGCGGCTTTCTTGGCAGTCTTCTTGACGGCCTTCTTGGCAGCGGCCTTCTTGGCGACCTTCTTCACCGCCTTCTTGGCCGGCGACTTCTTGGCGACCTTCTTGGCAGTAGCCTTCTTGGCGGCCTTCTTCACGGTCTTCTTGGCCGGCGCTTTCTTGGCGACCTTCTTGGTGGCCTTCTTGGCCGATTTCTTTGCAGCTTTCTTCGTTGCCATGTGATGGCTCCTCGTCAGTGAACTATTGGATGAAGCATCCAGTACTAGGCCCAGTACTTGAAACGCAGCGGGAGTCGGACCCGCATGCAGCCGCCGACGCGCCATGCGCGCTGGGGCGGATCTTGTTCGGCAGCGCGACGCACGCATGCCGTTGGCCGATCCAAGCAAAGACACCCGCGACCGGTGCGGTGCAGGTGTCCAGTTGAATCAGGCGCTGAGTTTCCTCGGGGGAAGCGAAGCCTTCGACCATCCTGTTCGGGGTACGGGTGGGCGACCTTGTCGTTGTGCGTTTCGTCGCGATGACCGGCTCGCTTGCGTTGTGGTGCGAAGGTACGTTGGGGCGAAACCTAATCACGGTTTTTATAGGTGTCAACCGTTTTTCAGAAAAATTTCCGCGCGTGTTTACGCGCCCTCCAGTCGATGTTCCGGCAACCGCGTTCGCGTCGCCGCCAATCGCATCATCCAACGGCACCGCAGGTGCGTACATGCATTCAAGCAGAGTGCTTTTTTTATGATGTTTCCTGCTTGGCTTCGCGTGCACGCACGTTGCCGTGCAGACACGCCGTCGATGCGACGCATGCCGTGCATGCCCTGTGCGCGGAGTTGAATCGCGGCTGATTTCTCTCGCGTGATCCGCGCCGCTTTTCGCGTTGCACAAGCTTCGATCCGCGCGAACTGCGCAAACTTTTTCGCGCTTGCAGACGCCTTGTCGACGACGCGGCACGCATCGCACCCGCCCTTGCACCCGCACGCATCACACAGGTCGCGTCGTCGGAAAAGAAAACGCCGCGTCCTTTCGGACGCGGCGTTGGGTGATGCGTTCGTCCGGGCGAACCCCGGAGGCTTGCGTCACGCTTCGTCTTCGAGCTGCTCGGCGTAAGCGTCCGGGTCGAGCAGTTCAGCCAACTCGTCAGCGTTGCTGATCTCCACGACGAACAGCCAACCTTCGCCATAGGCATCTTCGTTGATCGTCTCGGGCTTGTCGGACAGCGCCTCGTTGACCTCGACCACGGTGCCCGACACCGGGCTGTAGACGTCCGAAGCCGCCTTGACCGACTCGACCACGGCACTGGCATTGCCCGTGGTGACCGTGTCGCCCACATTGGGCAGCTCGACATAGACCAGGTCGCCCAGCAGGCTCTGGGCGTGGTCGGAAATACCGACGGTGACCCGTCCGTTTCCTTCGACGCGGGCCCACTCGTGGGACTTGAGGAATTTCAGATCGCCAGGGATCTCGCTCATGGGGGTGCTCCGGTCGAATTCATGAATGAAGGGAAGGACGCAAGTTTAGCCAAAGCCGTCGCCGACTTGTCACCCGGCACGGTAGGGCGGGCGCTCGCTGGCCAGCGCCGCGTCCAGCATTTCGATCCGGTCCTGCCCCCAGAACGGCTCGTTGAAGCGCACGTAGCCTGGCAAACCGGGCAGGCCCGCCTTGATGGCCGCCTGCGTGTTGTCCGCGTAGATGCCTTCGATGCGCCCACTGGCCGCGTCCTGCAAGACCGCCTGAGGGTCGAAGCCGCGCGCGGCCAGCAGCGCGGCCAGCGTGTCCGGCTCGGCCAGATCCTGCTCGTTGACCCACAGCGCGGCGAACGCATCGGCCATGTAGCCGGCCGGATCGTGCCCCTGCTCGACCAAGGCAATCACGCTGCGATCGGCCAGGGCTACGTCCACCGGATAGAACTTGGGCTGCAGGTTGAGCGGCAGTCCACGCTGGGCACGCACGCGCTGCAACTCGATCAGGCGGTACGACTGCCGTACGGGCGGACGTTGCGGCAGCGGCAGCGGCAGCGAGCCGACCTCCGCGAACAGGTCGAAGATCCGCACCGGCCGCACCTTCACCGTCGCCCGATGTCGCCTGGCCGTGTCCATCAGCGCCTGGTGGCCCAGGTAGGACCAGGGAGAAATCAGGCTGACGAAGTAATCGATGGACTCGGCCATGGCGTTCTACTCCAGGACGCCAGGCTGGGCCTGGCCGTCGCGCACGAAAGGAAACTTCACGACCCGCACCGGAACCTCGCGGCCCCGGATGTCGACGCGGACCGCACCAGGCTCGCCCGCTGGCACGCGGGCGAAGGCAATGGCCTTGCCCAGGGTCGGCGAGAAGGTTCCGGACAGGATCTCGCCCTCGCCCTGGGCGGTCAGGACTTTCTGGCCGTGGCGCAGCACGCCCTTGTCGTCCATCACCAGCCCGATCAGCTGGCGCGGGGCGCCCTGCAGTTGCTGCGCCTCCAGTACCGGGCGACCGACGAACTCGCGGCCCTCGTCCAGGGCCACCGTCCAGCCCATTGCCGCCTCGTAGGGGGAGACGGATTCGTCCATGTCCTGGCCATAGAGGTTCATGCCCGCCTCCAGGCGCAGGGTGTCGCGCGCGCCAAGGCCAGCCGGCCTGACCCCGGCATCCACCAGCGCGCTCCAGAACGCCACGGCCGCCTCGGTCGGCAGCACGATCTCGAAGCCGTCTTCGCCTGTATAGCCGGTGCGGGCGATGAACAGATCCACGCCGTCGGTCGTGCTGGCCTCCAGCGCGGCGAAGCGGCCGAGCTTGTCGGCGGCGGCGCGGTCTTCCTCACGCAACAGGCCGATCACCTTGGCGCGCGCAT
>Ga0222713_10002485_pt1 | contig 19722 bp, 18 predicted proteins | sample C33_649DmetaG_FD_165061 | JGI IMG/M metagenome (GOLD analysis project Ga0222713, IMG submission 165061) | Estuarine water microbial communities from San Francisco Bay, California, United States - C33_649D | ecosystem: Environmental > Aquatic > Marine > Unclassified | place: USA: California...
GATCCTGGTCGGGGTCGGCATCGGCTGGCAATTCGGGGTCGCTTGGGGTCTCGTCGCGTGCTGTGTACAGCCCCCGCTGGGGATGGCGGCGCTGGCGGTGGGGGATCGCACCCGCATGGCGTGGGAGTCGATGCGCACCTTCTTCCGGACCCGGCGACTCGGCTCGCAGCTCACCGAACTACGAGAGCGTCAGCGGCAGCTCGCGCGCGCGTTGCAGGCGTTGTATGACGAGACGGTCGAGCGGCGCAGGGCGCCCGCGACCGGGAGCACGCCCTCAGCGGAATGAGACGCCGTCGATCGGTGTGCGGGGGCGCTGCCCGAGGGCGGTGAGGAGACTGGGGTAGCAATCGACGGTGCGGCGTGGGGTCCCGCTCGCGCGATGCGACATGAGGAGGGGGACACGCATCTGCTCGCGGTGGAGCGCGCCATGGCAGGAGCGATGCGGGATCGGTTCGTAGCGCTCGCGGAAGTCCCACCCCGGCGCGGCGGAACAGAGGATCTCCCCCGAGCGCGCCGCATTCGCGAGCGCCAGGATCTGCACCAGCGCATCGGGGTGGTCGGTCTCGGCCGTGAGTGTATGCGCAGCGGCGTAATCGAGTCTCTCGAGCGTGCTCGCGCCTCCGGCCACTGAGTGGAGGCCGAGCGGATCCCCCGTCACCGCGCGATAGCCGTAGTGACCAGCATCGGTGCGCGAGACGACCGCCATCCCGCGATCACGACCATGGACCTCGCAGCGATCAGCCCCGAGCGGGAGGAGGACGAGATCCATCGAGGCGCGCTCCAGTAACCACGTCACGACCGGCGACCACCGTGCGCGGTGATGATCCCAGCCGTGGCGCTCGCGGCTCGTGAGATCGAGATAGAGATGCGCCATCGCATTCCCGCTCACCATCACGGCGATCTCATCCCCGCCGCGCATCGTCCAGGGATGCGCGCGCACCCCATACCCCGCAGCGCGAAGGTGCTCGGCGAGATCGTCATGCGCCGTGACCGTGGCATGCCCATGGTCGCTCGTGATCCAGATCTCGATCGTGCGTCCCGCGCGATCGGCGTCGCGCTGAAGCTGGGCGACGGTCGCATCGACGACCGCGACCGCGTCGAGCACCTCGGGCGCCTCGTGCCCGAACCGATGGGAGCACTTGTCGATCCCGGGGAGCGCGAGCATGGCGAAGGGGGGGCGCTCCTCACGGACGCGTCGCGTGAAGGCGGTGGCGAACTCTTGCTCGAAGCGGAGCCAGCCGGGGAGATCCCCACGGAAGTGATGCCAGGCGAGTCGGAGCCAGAACGCCGCGGAGCCATCGAGTCGCTGGGTGCGCGTGAGGCCACGATTGAAGGGGGAGAGCGCGGCGATGGCCCGCGGGACCGATTCGAAGAGCGTGGGGTGCTCGGGGTGCAGATCGCGATCGGCGATCATCGCCTCGATCCCCACGTAACTCCGGGCGCGTCGGCGGTTGCGGTCCCACCACCGGATCCCGGGGATCCCCACCCGACCGGGGTGACACCCGGTGAGGAAGGGGAGATACGCTGGCCCGGTCACCGAGGGAAAGACCGAGGTGATCACCCACTCGTCGCCTTCGGCGGCGAGCCGCGCCAGGGCGGGCGCGCGTCCGCTCGCGACGGCGCGGGTGAGGGTATCGGGGCGGGCGCCGTCCGCGATCAGGAGGACGACGGTCATCGCGTGGTGCAGCGGTCGCAGGGAGCCACGGCCTAAGATAGACTTCAGGCCACATGGCTCCCAAGCGTCCTCGTTCGTCGCGGCCGATGCCGCACCCCTCCACCGCGCTGCCCTCGATCTCAGGCCCGGGGAAGATCCCGCGGCCCGCGTCCGATGACACCATCGGGGATACCCAGTGGGCGCTCACCGAGGATGCCCTGCTCCTGCAGTACGGCGGCCCGCGCGCCGACTTCCGGAGCTCCGATCCCTGGCGCGTGATGCGCATCATGTCGGAGTTCGTCGAAGGGTTCGACAAGCTCGCGCACATCGAGAAGGGGGTCTCGATCTTCGGATCGGCGCGCACGAATCCCGACGATCCGATGTACGGGGCGGCGGTCGAGACGGCGCGCCTCCTCGCCGAGTACGGCTTCTCGGTCATCACCGGGGCCGGCCCAGGGATCATGGAGGCCGCGAACAAAGGGGCCAAGCTCGGCGGCGGTGAATCGATCGGCTGCAACATCGAGTTGCCGTTCGAGCAGGGGACCAATCCCTACGTCGACACCACCGTCGCCTTCCGCTACTTCATCGTGCGGAAGACGATGTTCATCAAGTACTCCAGCGCCTTCATCATCTTCCCGGGCGGGTTCGGCACCTTCGACGAGCTCTTCGAGGCGCTGACGCTGATCCAGACGGGGAAGATCTCGCAGTTCCCGGTGGTGTTGTTCGGCACCCACTACTGGGCCGGCCTCGTGCACTGGCTGCAGAGTCGCGTGCTCGAGGAGCGGAAGATCAGTGCCCCCGACCTCGAGCTCCTGACATTGACCGATGATCCCGCCGAGGCGGCCCGTGTGGTCGCCGAGGCCTATGCACTCCAATTACAGGCGGCCCAGGTACGGGCGGCCAAGGGACGGACGCGATGAGTGGGTCGGCGAAGGGACGCGCGCGCGGTGGGTTCAAGGCCTCGCGACACGGATCCGGGGCGGGTGAGCGCGCGAGCGCGGCCGGCAACAAGAGTGCGCAGAAGAAGGCCGCCGAGCAGCGCGAGGCGAAGAGCCCGAAGGTGGGGACGAAGGCGGTGAGCCACTTCCTGCGCGGCAAGCGGATCGAGCCGCGGAAGATCGACGGGCGCGAGACGGTCGTGCAGCTCGTCGAGGGAACCTTCCAGAGCTACAACTCGGGGCGGCTCCGCGAGGCCTGTGCGCTCTTCACCGAGCTGATGCTCGACAAGCAGGTCACCGTGGGGATGACGCTGACCGGCGCCCTCACGCCGGCCGGCCTCGGGATGAGCACGATCATCCCGCTCATGGAGGCGGGGTTCGTCGATTGGATCATCTCCACCGGGGCGAACCTGTACCACGACACGCACTTCGGCCTCGGCCTCTCGATGCACCGTGGGAATCCGCAGGCGTCGGACACCGTGCTGCGCGAGGAGGGGGTCGTCCGCATCTACGACGTCTTCTTCGATTACGACGTGCTCCTCTCGACCGATGCCTTCTTCCGGAAGATCATCCGCGCGCCGGAGTTCCAGCGCACCATGTCGAGTGCGGAGTTCCACCATCTCTGCGGCAAGTACCTCGTCGAGCGCGAGAAGGCGCTCGGGATCCCGCAGAAGTCACTGCTCGCGGCGGCGTATCGGTGTGGTGTCCCGATCTACACCAGCTCGCCGGGCGACTCGAGCATCGGGATGAACATCGCGGCGCTCGCTCTCGAAGGCGGGACCTGTGTGATCGACCCCAATCGTGATGTGAACGAGACGGCGAGCATCGTCTTGCACGCCAAGCGCTTGGGGGGACAGAGCGCGGTGCTCATCGCGGGCGGTGGTTCGCCGAAGAACTTCGCGCTCCAGACCGAGCCGCAGATCCAAGAGGTGTTGGGGATCGACGAGAAGGGGCACGACTACTTCCTGCAGATCACCGATGCGCGCCCCGACACGGGGGGGCTCTCCGGCGCGACGCCGGCGGAGGCGGTCAGCTGGGGGAAGATCGATCCCGACAAGCTCCCCGATGCCGTGGTCTGCTATCTCGATTCGACGATCGCGCTCCCGATCCTCACGAGCTACGCGCTGGCCAAGCGGAAGCCGCGGAAGCTCAAGCGGCTCTACGACCAGCGCGAGAAGATGATGCGCACCCTCGTCCGGGAGTTCGAGCGGGCGAACCGCTAGAACGAACCGCGAGCGACCGGATCGGTCGCTCGCGGTTCGCCTCACGCTCAGCGCACCGTGGCCGGCAGGGACCGCTGCGCCTTCGGGCACTCGCGCCAGACGCCCGGCTGTCCGTTCTGCCCACCCGGGAGCGGATCCATGAGATCCCGTGGCATCCGCTCCGGGTCCTCGCTCGCGAGGAAGGCGAGCATCGCCGTCAACGTCGCGTTGTGCTTGAGATCGGACTCCACGACCTTGTCGAAGGTGTCGCGATCGGTGTGCCAGGTGCTGAAGGAATAATCCCAGCCGAGGGCCCCCATGCTGAACGCCGGGGTCTTGTGGCAGACGAAGGAGGCATGGTCGGTGCCGCCGGTCGACTGGCCGCTCGTCGGGGTGAAGCGCAGGTAGCGCGTCAGCTCGTTGGGGATCTCCCCGAGGTATCGCTCGAGGCGCGTCGCTGCGCCGGGGAAGGGACCGGCGGTGAAGTTCACGATCCGTCCCGTCCCGTTGTCCTGGTTGTAGAGCGCCTGCAGGCCAGCGAGCACCTCCGGATGGTCCTCGGTGAAGGCGCGGGAGCCGTTGAGCCCCTGTTCCTCACCATTCCAATGGCCCACGAGGATCGTGCGCTTGGGATTCGGATAGACCTGCTTCAGGATGCGGAGCGCCTCGAGCATCGTGAGGGTCCCGGTCCCGTTGTCGGTCGCGCCCGAGGCCGCGGCCCACGAATCCACATGCGCGGAGAGGACCACGTACTCGTTCGGCTTCTCGCGGCCCCTGATCTCGGCGACCACGTTGAAGACCGGGCGCTCTCCGATGAGATCGCTGTCGGTGAAGGCACGGAGCTTCGGCCCCTGCCCGTTGCGCGCGAGGCGCACGACGAGCCCGTAGTCCTCGCAGGTGACGGCGAAGGTCGGGAGGGTCTGGTTCGGCGAACCGAAGATCTTGTTCGTTCCCGGGTAGTTCGACCACTGGAAGGTCAGCACGCCGATCGCGCCGGCGTCCTTGAGCTTCTGCCAGACGGAGCGCCCTCCACTCATCGCGACGTTGAGCTGATTCCACTCGAGCTGCATCGCCTGTTGCTGCGCGTTCACGCGCTCGAGCTCCTCGGCCGTACTGAACTCGCGCCACTGCTGCGGCGAGCGGCAGGAGAGGCGCGGGACGTTCATCGCGAAGAACTTCCCTCGCACGTTCGGCAGCCAGGCATCGAAGGCCTCGGGGGTCGAGATCCCGAGGGGATAGGCCACGACCTCACCTTCGACGGTGCCGTTGGTGGACGGGCTCCACGCCATCGCCGTCGCCTCGAGTGAGCGGACGCGTGGGGCGACGAGATCGAGGTGCGTGACGCCCTTGTTCCAGCCGAGCCAGGTGCCGTAGCGCTCCTTGCGTGCGCTCACCCCCCAGCCGGCGTAGGTGCGCACGAGCCAGTCGAGCGCCGCGTCGGACTGTGGCGAGCCGGTGAGCCGCTGGCCGTACTGGTCAAGGAAGACCTGGCCAAGGCTCATCGCCTGGGAGCGAGTCATCCCCTCCTCCCAGATCTTCTGGATCGTCGCGTCGGTGGGCGCCGACTTCCGGATGTACGCCGGGTACTCGGCGGCTGGGATCGGATCCGCCATACGGTCACGCGCGGCGGGGGGCATCCCATTCGGGCCACCGGGGCCTGCCGGACGTTGCGCGACGAGGGGCGTCGTCAGGAGCGAGAGGAGCAGGAAGGAACGGAAGGACACGCGCGACTCCGGAGGGGAGGTGGAGAGGAGAAGCTACAGCGAGGGAGACAATCCGTCAGCCAACGAGTTGCGGTACGCACGCCAGGCGGGGAGGAGCCCCACGAGGGTCCCGGCCACGACGATCAGGCCGAGGTAGAGCCACTCGGTGGAGCCGAGGGGGTGCAGTGTGAGCGCGACACCGAAGCGTGCCTCGACCGCGCTGCGCGCGAGGAAGATCCCGCCGTAGACCATCGCGACGCCGGTCATCGCCCCCAGGATCGCCAGCACCCCGGATTCGATGACGAGGAGTGAGACGATCGTGCGTGGTCCCGCGCCGACGGCCCGCAGGATCGCCATCTCACGGCGCCGCGATTCGAGCGAGGCGAAGAGGGCGACGCACATCCCGATGAGCCCCACGATCAGCGTGAGCGTCGCTACCACGCGAAGCCCCACCTCAGCGCTCCCGATCGTCTGCCAGAGTTGGCCGAGTGCGACGCCGGGGATGATCGCGGTGAGCGGCTCAGCGCGATCCTCGTTCATCTCGCGCTGGAGCTGCAGCGTCTCGAAGCGGTTCTTGGTCCCGACGAGGAAGGCGGTGATCGGGGCTGGGCCTTCGGTCTGTGTCGTCGGTGGGCCCATCATGAGCCCACCAGCGCCCTCCTCCGCCTCATGCATCGCGGTGAGGCCATCGAGTGTGACGTAGAGGGCGCGATCGATCGGGGTGAAGGTGCGGTCGATGATCCCGCTCACGATGAAGGGATGGGCGGTGTGCTCGGCGAAGGAGACGGCGGCGACCCCGTGCGCGAGCACGACCTCGCTCCGGAGGGTGTAGCCGAGCCGCTCCGCGACCTCCGCGCCGATCGCGACCTCCCGGTCGGTGTCGGGTGGCCCGCCCTCGGTGAAGGTCACCGAGCGATCACGAAAGCGGTAGCGCGTGAAGAACTCCGCCGTCGTGCCGATCACGCGTTGCCCCTTATGGGCATCGCCGAGCGCGTACGGGATCGTCCAGCGCACCGCGGGGTGGGCGCGCCACCGCTCGTACGTCGCCCACGAGACGCTCCCGGTGGGGGTCGACATCCCGAAGACCGTCGAGAGCAGCACCTGCGTGGTCCCACCGCGCGCGCCAACGATGAGATCGGTCCCCTTGATCGTCCCGGCGAAGCTCTCGCGCACGCCACGTCGGATATGCTCGATCCCTACGAGCAGCGCGACGGAGAGGGCGATGCTCAGCAGGGTGAGCCCCGAGATGACGGCGCGATTACGCAGCGAGCGCCACGCCAGTGAGAGGAGGAGCATCAGATCCCTCCCGCCGTCGCTGCACGATTGAGCTCACGCAGTGCGAGCGTCCGATCGAAACGGCCTGCCAGACTCAGGTCATGACTCACGAAGAGCAGCGTACTCCCCGCCTCCGCCACGTTCGCGAAGAGGAGCTCGAGGAAGCGATCACGGCGATCCGCGTCGAGCGCCGAGGTGGGCTCGTCGCAGACGATCAGTTCGGGGGCGCCGATGAGCGCGCGCGCGACGGCCACGCGCTGTTGCTGGCCGACGCTCAGCGCGGTGACGCGTGACTCGAGCAGCCCCGCGATCTCGAGTCGCTCGGCGAGCGCCTGTGCCGCCGCCTCGGGATCGGTGACGCGCGACCGGCGGGTCGCCGAGAGTCGGCAGGGGAGGGTGATGTTCTCCCGCACCGAGAGGTACGGGATGAGGTTGAACATCTGGAAGACGTAGCCGAGATGCGCGGCGCGAAAGTGGTCGCGTGCGCCGCTCGAGAGCGTGGTGAGATCGGTCCCGAGCAGGGTGAGGTGGCCGGCGCGTGGCGCGAGGACGCCGGCGATCAACCCGAGCAGCGTGGTCTTCCCGCTCCCGCTCGGCCCATGGAGGAAGACGGTCTCGCCGGCCGCGAATTCGAGCGTCGGGATATCGATCACATCCCGCCCAGCCACGTACGCGAACCGGAGGTCGCGGATCGCGACCGCCGGTGCCGACCCCGCGCGCGATGCGGTCCTGTCGCTCACTTCCCCGTGTAGGGCTTCATCGAGAGCCCTTCGATCTCGAACCCGACCTGCCCATAGGGCGAGTCGACGTTCTTCACGCGGAGCGTCCCCTCCATCCAGACGGCATCGAAGAGGCCGAGACGCACGGAGCGCTTGCCGGCCATCTGCACGAACGCCATCTGATTCGGTGGAGGCGGGGGCGTGTGCACACAGGCGCCGTAGTACGGGACGAGGAGGAACTCCGCCCCCTCCTCCGAGGCATCGTCGAGCGGGACCACGAAGCCGGGGACGCGGACCGTCTTCCCGTCGAGCTTCTTGAGGGTGTCGGTCATCTTCCCGTTCTCGTAGTCGAGACCGGCGAGGAGCCGCCAATCGATCGCGACGGGAGCCGCAGCGGTGCGGCTCTGAGCGGCGAGCGGCGCGGGCGTGACCGCGGTCGACGTGGCGGTGGCGAGCAGGAGGGCGAAGACGAGGGGGCGCATGGCTCTCAAGCTACTCGGCGCGGGGGCTTTACGTTGAGCGGTTCTGGGCCTACGATACCCGGATACGAGATCCGGCGCCCGGCCACGCAGGTCGGGCGTCGGCTTTTTTCTCTTTTCGGGGTGGATGGCGCGATGATCGAGGCACTCAAGCAGAAGCTGACGGACGAGGCGGAGAAGCTCCGGTACGAGCTCAACGTCACGCTCCCCAATGAGATCCGGAAGGCGGTCGAACTGGGCGACCTCCGCGAGAACTCGGAGTACAAGGCGGCGCTCGAGCGTCAGCAGTTCGTCCAGGCGCGGCTCGGGCAGCTCACGCAGCGGCTCTCCCGCCTCTCCTCGATCGACGAGTCACAGATCGCCGTCGACGCCGTGGGGATGGGATCGAAGGTGGTCGTGGAGGATCAGGGCTCAGGGGAGCGCGAGGCCTACCACCTGATCTTCGGGGACGCCGAGGAGTTCGAGGAGGGGCAGGTGACGATGTCGTCGCCGATCGGGCGGGCCCTCCTCGGCAAGAAGGTCGGCGAGATCGCGGTGCTCAAGCTCCCCGCGCGGACGCGGAAGCTGACGATCCTGGAGCTGAGGACGATCCACGACGACGCCTGAGCAGGAGCCAGGCAAGGGCGATGACCGACCCGGTGAAGGCGAGCGCCATGTCCTTCTGGGCGTCGAAGACATCGCCCTGGGTCCCGAGGTAGGCGGCGCCCAGGTCCCCGCCGAAGACCGCGGTCGCGACCCACTCGAGGGTCTCATAGAGCACCGCGTGGGAGTTCATGAAGGCGAGCGGGAGGACGAAGCGCCAGACGCCCTTCGGCGGGGCCTTCGCCTCGAAGAGCTCGAGGGTGACCGGCGCGAAGCAGATCCCGTAGCTGAAGTGCACGAGCCGATCGAAGTGGTTCCGCTCGAGGCCGAACCAGTCGCTCACGGTGCCACCGGTGAGCTGGGCGGCCCACGCATCGTACGGGACGAGGGAATACGTGTGGTGTGCCCCGACCTCGTGGAGCACGAGGAAGGCGAAGATCCCCGTGTACGCCAGGTTCGAGAAACGGAGCCGGCGATAGGTCCCGATCAGGAGCGGGACGATGAGGAGGACGAGGAGATTCTCGAGGAGCCAGTCCTGCCGGTAGTGTGGCGCGACCCCGAGCACGACGAACCAGATGCTGAAGAGCACCAGGAGCGTCGCGGGATAGCGGTCACTCGCCGTCATGGGGCTGAGGTGAGTACGGTGCGCAGCGCGGCGGTGAGCGCGGGATCATCAGCGCGCACCGGTCCCATGTGGCGCCAGCGGAGCACGCCGTCGCGGTCGATCAGGTAGCTCGCCGGCACGCCCAACGCCAAAAAGGTGGAGGAGACGCGATCGTCGGGGTCGTGCCAGAGCGGGTAGCTCGCACCGAGCTCGGTGACGAAGGGGCGGAGGCGTGCCGCTTCCGACGGGGCATCGATGCTGACGCCGATCACCTCGAGCCCCGCCGCGCGATGGCGCTGGAAGAGGGTCTCCAGCGCGGGGATCTCCTCGCGGCAGGGCTTGCACCAGGTCGCCCAGATGTTGAGGAGGACGACCTTGCCCTTGAGATCCGCGAGGGCGATCGGGGTGCCCTCGACGGTCTCTGCGGCATAGGTGGGGGCGGGCGCGCCCACCGCGACGGTCTCACGTTCCGCGCCGCCGCACCCCACGAGGAGGGCGGCGGTCAGCGCGAGGGCGAGACGATGCCGAGCGATCATCGGGCTCCCACGGTCAGCCGCGCGAGCCGGATGGCGCTCGGGGTCCCCGGGATGGTCCAGGCGATGACTGCGCCATCGGTGGTACGCGTCATCTTCGGGAAGCCGCTCGAGCGCGTACCGGAGGACGGGCTCACGACGACGGCCGGTTCGATCGTCCCGCTGCGATGCACGAGCCGCGCGCGCACCTCCGCTCCCCGACCCTCCACCCGCTCGACCCAGCTGACGAGGGCGCGATCGCCATCGAGCAGCTCGACATCGACGCGACCGGTGGGCCGCCCGTCATCGATCCGGATCGGCGATCCGAAGGTCGCGCCACCGTCGGTCGAGAAGAGGAGCTGCACCCGCGCCGAGTCGTTCGGGGCGCTGAACCAGATCGCGGCGACGGTGTCCCCCACCGCACTCACCGCGGGGCCGTTCACCGGGCAGTAATCGATCTTCCAATCGTCCTGATGGAGACGCGCCGGCGCGGTCCATGCGCCATCGATGAACCGCACCACCCCCATGTCGCGGATCTCGTCCTCGGAGCGATCCCGATAGACTGCGACGAGCCCTTGCGCGGTGCGCGCGAGCGCCGTCTGACAGCAATCGCAGACGCGCTCGTCGATGATCTGCCGCGAGGCCACCGTGCCCCCCTGCCAGCGGGCCACGCCGAGTTGCATCGGGGCGCCGGGCTCCTTGGCTCCCGGCTTCCGTGTGCGCGCGCCCTCGGAGCCATCGAGGAGCACGACATCCGCCCCTCCGGCGGGGTCCGGCAGCACGGCGACGAACCCATGTTCGGCGGCGAATCCCGGCGGGTGCGGGAGCGCGCTCGGCCCCCAGCTCCGCCCGCCATCGGTCGAGGCGGCGAGGTGCACGTCGTAGCTATAGGTCCCCGTCCCGTTCCGTTGGAGCCAATGGGCGAGCAGGGTGCCATCGGCGAGCGTGACGAGCGAGGGGAAATCGGCCCAGTTCACGAAGAGATCGGTGCGGCGCAGGATCTCCTGCGGGGCGCTCCAGCTGGTGTCGCCCGGCGCGAGGGTCGCGAACCGCAGGGCGACCGAGGAGTCGGCCTGTCGCTCGAGCCAACTCAGGGTGACCCCACCATCCGGAGTGCTCGCCACGAAGGGCTCCGCGGCATCACCGAGGGCGGGCGCGGCGAGGGGGGCGAGTGAGAGGCCGGGGGGGAGCTCGTTCGTGCCGGAACAGGCGGCGAGGACCACCGCACCGAGGACGAGGGCGCCGCGTCGGGTGGGCCAGACGGCTCGGAGGCGAGAGAGTTGAAGGTTCATCATCCCACCATTGTACCCCAACGCGGGAACGGGAGCGACTGGCCCTCGGTCGCTCCCCCGGCCGCCCCTGCCAGGCCGATTCCCTCCCTCTAGGTTTATCTGGATGCGGACGTCACCATTCGGAGGGCCGGGATCAGGCCATCGCGTCGCCATCATCGATGGCGTCCGAACCCCCTTCGCCAAGGCGGGGACCCTCCTCAAGCATCTCGGGGTGATCGAGCTCGGCAAGCTCGCGGTCTCGGAGTTGATCCACCGCACCGATCTTGATCCGGCGTCGATCGACCTCCTCACCTTCGGGACGGTGATCCCCTCGGTGCTCGCGCCGAATCCCGCGCGCGAGATCGCGCTGATGCCGCTGCTCCCCAAGGGCGTACAGGCGTGGACGGTGTCCCGTGCCTGTGCCTCCGCGAATCAGGCGATCACCGACGCGGCGGACCAGATCCTCTTGGGTCACGCGACGGTCGCGATCGCGGGTGGCGCCGAGTCGCTCTCGAACGTCCCGATCCTCCACTCGCGCGGCTTCTCCGATGCGCTCGTCGCCGCGAGCCGCGCCAAGACGCCGATGCAGCGGGTGCAGTCGCTCGCCGCGATCCGGCCCAAGGATCTGATCCCCGTCACCCCGGCGATCGCTGAGCCCACGACCGGGGAGACGATGGGGCAGTCGGCGGAGAAGATGGCGAAGCTGAACGGGATCACGCGTGAGGCGCAGGATGCGCTCGCACTTGCCTCGCATCATGGGGCGGCACAGGGCACGGCCGATGGCCGGCTCACGGCGGAGATCCTCCCGATCTTCCCGGAGCGCGGATCGCGCACGCCGATCACCGCCGACAACGGGATCCGCGCCGATACCACGGCAGCGCAGCTCGCGAAGCTCTCCCCGGTCTTCGATCGCGCGTACGGCACGGTGACGGCGGGGAACGCCTCACCGCTCACCGATGGGGGCGCGGCGGTATTGCTGATGCGCGAGGATGTCGCGAAGGCCGCCGGGCTCACCCCGAAGGCCTACATCCGTTCCTACGCCTATGCGGCACTCGATCCCGGCGAGCAGTTACTGCAGGCACCGGTGCTCGCCGCCCCGCTCGCGCTTCGGCGCGCCGGCCTCACCCTCGACCAGATCGATCTCGTCGAGATGCATGAGGCGTTCGCCGCGCAGGTGCTCTCCAACCTGCAGGGGTTCGAATCCCAGCGATGGGCCGAGCGTGCCGGGGCATCGAAACCCCTCGGGGCGGTGGATCGCACGAAGCTCAACGTGATGGGGGGCTCGGTCGCGATCGGTCATCCCTTCGGTGCGACGGGCGCCCGCGTGACCACGACGCTCGTGAACGAACTCGCCCGTCGCGATGGCCAGTTCGGCCTGATGACCGTCTGTGCGGCCGGTGGGCTCGGCTTCGCGATGGTCGTGGAGCGCGCATGACCGAGTCGACGGCGTTCTCGCTCAGTGTGGAGGACGGGATCGCCGTCCTCACCTTCGACCTCCCTGGGGAATCGGTCAACAAGTTCTCCCCGGCGGTGATCGAGGAGTTCACCGGATATCTCGCGTTGCTCGAGCAGGACCAGGCGGTCCGCGCGGCGGTGCTCATCAGCGGGAAGCCGGGGACCTTCATCGCCGGCGCCGACATCGATCAGTTCCTCGCCTTTCGGAGCGCCGACGATGCCGCGCAGGCGAGCGCCTTCGGGCACACGATGATGCGGCGGATCGAGACGGGACGTGTCCCGCTCGTCGTCGCGGTCGAGGGCGCCTGCCTCGGCGGTGGGCTCGAGTTCGCGCTCGCCGCCGCGTATCGCCTCGCGGCGGACACGCCGAAGACGATCTTCGCCCTTCCCGAGATCAAGCTCGGGCTGATCCCCGGCGCCGGTGGCACGCAACGCCTGCCGCGGCGCATCGGGGTGCAGGCCGCGCTCGACATGATCCTCACCGGGAAGAACGTCCGCGCGAAGAAGGCGAAGCAGTCGGGGCTCATCGATGAGATCGTGCACCCGAGCCTCCTGCGCGAGATCGCCATCCGCCGGGCGCGCGAGCTCGCCGAGGGGAAGATCCCCCGGGTGCGAGAGACGCGGCGTCGCACCACGATGTCGCGCGCCATCGACGATACGGCGGTGGGACGTACGATCGTCCTGCGTCAGGCGCGGCAGCTCGCGATGAAGAAGTCGGGGGGCAACTATCCCGCGATCCCCGCCGCGATCGATGCGGTGCGCGCCGCCCTCTCGGGAAGCGAGAGCGCGGGCTACGCCACCGAGGCGCGACTCTTCGGCCAGCTCGCGATGAGCCCCGTCTGCAAGGAGCTCATGTTCCTCTTCTACGCTACGACGGCGCTGAAGAAGGATGCCGGCGTCCCCGAGGGGACCGTCGCCGCGAAGGTCGATCGGATCGGCGTGGTGGGCTCCGGCTTCATGGGCGCGGGGATCGCCGCCGTCAGTGCGCAGCAGGGGATCCCCGTCCGCTTCAAGGACACCGCGCTCGATCGCGTGGCGGCGGGAATCGCCGCGGTGCGCGATGTGCTCCGTGAAGGGCTGACGCGCAAGCATATCACGCGTCGCGAATACGAGGATCGCGTCGGACTCGTCTCCGGCACCGCGAGCTACACCGGGTTCGGGCGGATCCCCTTGGTGATCGAGGCGGTCTTCGAGGATCTCGGCGTCAAGCACACCGTGGTGCGCGAGCTCGAGCGGGTCCTCCCCACAGATGCCGTGCTCGCGACCAATACGAGCACGATCCCGATCGTCCGGATCGCGGAGGCGAGTGCGCGTCCCGAGCGGGTGATCGGGATGCACTTCTTCTCCCCCGTGCACAAGATGCCGTTGCTCGAGGTGGTGGTGACGCCAAAGACCGCACCGGAGGTCACGGCGAGGGCGGTGGAGTTCGGGCGACGCATCGGGAAGACGGTGATCGTCGTCAACGACGCGCCTGGCTTCTATGTGAACCGGATCCTCGCGCCGTACATCGCCGAGGCTGGGCGTCTGCTCGATGAAGGGGTGCGGGTGGAGGCGATCGACCGCGCGATGCGCGCCTTCGGTTTCCCCGTGGGTCCCTTCACGCTCATCGATGAGGTCGGGCTCGACATCGCCGGGAAGTCGGGGGCGATCATGGCGGAGGCCTTCGGCGATCGCATCCGCTCGAGCGAGGCGCTGGCGCGTGTGGTCGCGGCCGGCCGACTCGGTCGGAAGGGCGGGAAGGGGTTCTACGGCTATGACGAGAAGGGGAAGCGCACCGGGGTCGACCGTGCGGTCTATGCGCTCTATCCCGGCGGCGCACGGACGACCGAGCTGTCGGCTCATGCCATCCAGCAGCGCCTCGTCCTCGCGATGGTGAATGAGGCGGTGCGCTGTCTCGCCGATGGGGTCGTGCGCTCCCCGCGTGATGGCGACATCGGTGCGGTGTTCGGGATCGGGTTCCCCCCGTTCCGTGGCGGGCCGTTCCGCTACATCGACACGACCGGCGCCGGGGAGATCGTCTGGCGCCTCGAGGCATTGGCCACCACGCATGGGGGGCCGTATGTGCCGAGCGACTTCCTGAAGACGCACGCCATCGCGAGCCGCACCTTCTATCCGCCGACCGGGAAGCCCGTCTGAGGATGGGCTGAACCCGATGGCGAAGATGCGACGGAAGGGGGACCTCCCGACCAAGACCTGCCTGGTCTGCGGTCGGCCTTTCGCGTGGCGGAAGAAGTGGGAGAAGGTCTGGGATGAGGTGCGGTACTGCTCGGACGCCTGCCGTGGGCGTCGTGGGACGCCCGCGAACATCGGATCAACGGAGCGATCGTCATGAAGCCGTCAGGGAGCGCGTGGCGCCGCGTGCGCCTCGCGATGCTGGGGATGTGCGCAGGGCTCGCCCTCCACGCATCGGTGGCCGCCGCGCAGCAGACGCGCGCGGAGGCAACGGGCTACGTGGAGACCTCGTCCCATGCCGATGTCGTCGCCTTCCTCGATTCGCTCGAGCGCCGAGCGCCGGGCGCTTGGATGCGTGGCACGATCGGGACGACGACGCAGGGGCGAGTGATCCCCTCGGTGATCGTCTCGCGTCCGCTCCCACGTACGCCCGAGGAGGCGCGGGCCAGTAGGAAGCCGATCGTCTATGTGCAGGGTGACATCCACGGCGGGGAGGTGGAAGGGAAGGAGGCGCTGTTGGCGCTCCTGCGCGACCTCATGCTCGATCCGAAGCCGAATGTGCTCGATTCGATCGTGCTGATCGCGATCCCCATCTACAACGCTGATGGCAATGATGCCTTCGGCCCGCAGGAGCGGTTGCGTGGCGCGCAGCACGGGCCGCAGCGGGTGGGGAATCGCCCCAATGCCGCCGGCCTCGATCTCAATCGCGATTACATCAAGGCCGAGGCGCCAGAGACGCAGGCCTCGTTGCAGATGTTCCTCCACGCCGACCCAGACGTCTTCGTTGATCTGCACACGACCAACGGGTCCTATCATGGCTACGCGCTGACCTATTCGCCATCGTTGCATCCGGCGGCGATGGATCCCGCGCTCGCGCCTGCGGGAGCGTGGACACGCGACACGCTGCTCCCGTTGCTCCGGCGACGGATGCGTGAACGCCATCGGTTCGAGACCTTCGATTACGGGAACTTCCGTGGGGAGTTCGCCGGCCGAGACGATCCCGCCTCGCTGAGCAAGGGCGCGTGGGAGACGTATGAGCATGTGCCGCGCTTCGGCACGAACTACGTCGGGCTGCGGAATCGCGTGAGCGTGTTGAGCGAGGCGTACTCGCACGATCCCTTCGAGCGGCGGGTATTCGCGACGCGTGCCTATGTGCTCGAGCTCCTACGGGCCGTGGCGGAACAGGGGCCGACGGTGATCGCCCGGACGCGGAAGGCGGCGATCCCCACGGTGGGAACACCGGTCCCGCTCCGTGCGACGATGACCAAGACGCCGTTCACCGCGCCGATCCTCGTCGAGCGGTTGATCCCGACCGGGGATTCGGTCCGCTACGAGCCGGGGCTCCGCCGCGGCTTCCGGCGCTCGAACGTCTTCACCGCGGTCGAGATGCCGGTCTACGATCGCTTCGATGCGACCCGCACGCGCCCGCTCCCGCAGGGATGGGTGCTCCGCGGCGACCAGACGGCGGCGCTCGCGAAGCTCGAGGCCCACGGCATCCAGGTGGTAGTGCTCGACCGCACCGAGCGGGTGCGGGGTGAACGGTTCCGCCTCGATTCGATCGTCCGTGCCCCGCGCCCCTTCCAGGGGCACCAAGAGGTACGGGTCGAGGGACGCTGGGAGTCGGCGACCCTCGAGCTCCCGCGCGGCGCGATCGTCATCCCCTCGCAGCAACCCCTCGCGCTCCTCGCCGCGATCCTCCTCGAACCCGAGAGCGACGACGGGCTCACCACCTGGAACGTCCTCGATGCGGCGCTGACCCTGGGTGCGCCCCATCCGGTGCAGCGGCTCCTCGCCCCGCTCCCGGCGTCGGTGAGTCTCCCGCCGCGCTGATCCCTTCTCTCCTCCTCTCGCCTCGTGCTTCGCAACACCCTCCTCTATCTCTCGCGTCAGCCGCAGATCTTCCGATTCGTGCGCCACAATGGGCTCGCGAAGGGCTTCGCCTCGCGTTTCGTCGCGGGCGAGACGGTCACCTCAGCCTGTGATGCCGTCGCCGAGCTCAACGCCGCCGGGATCTCCGCCACGCTCGATCTCTTGGGGGAATCGGTCACCAACGAGGCCGAGGCACGCGAGACGGGGCGGCAGTATCTCGAGCTGCTGGACGAGATCCATCGGCGTGGCTTGAACGCCAACGTCTCGGTGAAGCTCACCGCGCTCGGGCAGGATATCCGCGACGCGCTCTGTGCGGAGGTCACGACGGAGATCCTCGAGCGCGCCAAGACGCACGACTCCTTTGTGCGGCTCGACATGGAGGGGAGCGCGTACACGCAGCGCACGCTCGACTTCTTCGGACAGCGCCTCTCTCCCGCGTATCCCAAGCAGGTCGGGATCGTGTTGCAGAGCGCGCTCCGTCGCACGCTCGACGACATCGAGTGGGCGATCGGCCAGGGGTGTCGGGTCCGGCTCTGCAAGGGAGCGTATCTCGAACCGGCGACCGTCGCCTTTCCGGACAAGCGCGATGTCGATGCGACCTACGTGGAAGGGATGCAGCGACTGATGACGCGCGGGAACTACCCGGGGCTCGCGACGCACGACGAGACGATCATCACCCGGGCCATCGCCTTCGCGCGCGCGGAGGGGATCGGGCCGGAGCGGTTCGAGTTCCAGATGCTGTACGGTGTGCGTCGCGATCTGCAGGAGCGCCTCGTGCGCGAGGGGTGGCGGGTGCGCGTCTATGTGCCCTTCGGTACGCAGTGGTATCCCTACCTCATGCGGCGCCTGGCGGAGCGGCCAGCGAACATCGCCTTCATCGCGGGGAATGTGGTGCGCGAGATGGTGTCGCGGCGGTGAGTCGCTTCCTCCCCCCCGATCACGCCAAGGGCGACGAGCGGACCATCGGGGGGTACGCGGCGGTCCATGCGCGACCAGCCGCATTCGAAGGAAAGGATGGTGCCTCCTACTCCGTCGAGTTGATGGTCGATGCCACCGGTGAGGCGGAGCGTCCCTTCGGGGGGTTCATCCTCTTCGTCCAGTGGAAGCGCTACGGCGCCCAAGGGGTCGATGGGCATCTGGAGTCCGAGTTCCTCGCGTGGGGGGCGAGTCGTGACGAGGCGCTCGCCGCGCTCGGCGCGATGGCGTTGCCGGCCGTGCAGCGCGTGCTCGACGACCTGATCCGGCAGCGGCGTGAGGCCGAGCGATGAGCGCGCTGCAGGGGATCATCATCGAGGGCACGGGTGGCGTCTGGCGCGTGCATACCACCGATGGCGTCGACCATGAGGCGGCGCTCGCGGGTCGGCTCAAGCAGGAGGAGCGCGGGACGCTCAAGCTCGCCGTCGGCGATCATGTCACCATCGAGCCCGAGGAGCGCGGGAGCGGCTGGCGGATCACTGCGATCGCGCCACGTACCAGTGAGCTCTCTCGGCGCGAGCCCGGCGGGCGCCACGGGGTCCGCGTCCTCGCAGCCAACCTCGATCAGGTCCTCGTGGTCTTCGCCGTGGCTAAGCCAGAGCCACATCGCCGGATGATCGATCGCTTCCTCGTGATCTGCGAAGCCAACGACCTGCGCCCGCAGCTCGTGCTCAACAAGGTCGATCTCGCGAGTGATGCCCTTGAGGTGGAGCGGCTCGCGGCGCCCTACCGCGCTGCCGGGTACGCCGTGCATCTCACGAGTACCAAGCGTGGCGATGGGCTCGAGACGCTTCGACACGAACTGCATGGGCGGATCACCGGTGTCACGGGACCCTCCGGGGTCGGCAAGTCCTCGTTGCTCAATACGCTCCATCCCGGACTCGCGCTCCGCACGCAGGAGATCTCCGAGTCGGTGAACAAGGGGCGTCACACGACCGTCGGTGCGAAGCTGATCCCGCTCCCCGATGGCGGCGACGGGTATCTCGTCGATACGCCGGGGCTCCGCGAGATCGGGATCTGGGGGCTCCCCTCAGAATCGCTCGATCAGTGCTTCCCCGAGTTCCGTCCCTATCTCGGCACCTGTCGCTTCCAGGATTGTGGGCATGAGGTCGAGCCGGGGTGCGCCGTTCGCGCGGCGGTGGCCGAGGGTGCCGTGAGCGCTGAGCGACATGAGAGCTATTGCAAGCTGCGCGGAGAGATCCGTGAGACGGAAGATGTCTGGTAGGGTGTTGATGCCACTCGTGCGATCCCTCATCGGCTGCCTCGCACCGCTCGCGGTCGCCGCGCAGCCCGATCGGGCAGCGCTCGCCGAGGGGATGCGACTGCTACAAGCGAACGAACCAGCCAAGGCCGAGGCGCAGTTCGCCAAGGCGATCGCCTCGAACCCCAAGGTCGGGGAGTATCACCTGCGGCTCGGACAGGCGGTCGGGGCGCAGGCGGCGACGGCGAGCACGGTGCGGCAACCCTTCCTCGCGCGGCGCGTGAAGGCAGCGTTCGAAGAGGCGATCGCCCTCGATCCCTCCCTCGCGGAGGCGCGGGAGGGGCTCATCTTCTTCTATGCGTTCGCGCCCGGGGTGATGGGTGGGAGCGAGGAGAAGGCGCGCGAGCAGCAGCGTGCCCTGCTCAAGTTGAATCCGATGCGCGGTCAGATGGCGGCGGCCACCCTGGCGGCACGCGCGCGTGACACCACCGGGGTGGAGCGCGCGCTCCGTGCGGCGATCGCTACCGCGCCCGATAGCTCGGCGCCCGTGGTGCAGCTCGCCCAACGGCAGGCGGGGTGGGGGCGCACCGCCGTGGCCTTCGCCACCCTCGACGCCTTCCTTGCGCGGCGGCCCACCGATCTCGCCGCTCGGATCCAGTACGGCCGACTCGCCGGGACGAGCGGGCAGCAGCTCGCCAAAGGGGAGCGCTACCTCCGTGAGGTGCTCGCTGGCCCAGCATGGTCCGCGACGATCGGGGTGCCGAGTCGCGCGCAGGTGCACTACCGGCTCGGGATGATCCTCGAGAAGTCGGGGCGCGTCGCCGATGCACGGAGCGCCTACCAGCAGGCGATCGCCACCGACCCCGCCCTCAAGCCGGCGCGCGAGGCGCTCGACAAGCTCAAAGGGTGATCACCCGGTGCTCAGGGGCTGAGCCGCTCGATCACCCAGCGGGTATCGCCCGCGCTCGCGAGCCGGTAGCGGATCCGATCGTGGAGTCGGCTCGGTCGCCCCTGCCAGAACTCATACGTCGACGGGATCACACGGAACCCGCCCCAATGCGCGGGGAGCGGCACGGTATCACCCGGATACGTCGCATCGAGCTCGGCATGC
>Ga0222713_10002486_pt1 | contig 19718 bp, 15 predicted proteins | sample C33_649DmetaG_FD_165061 | JGI IMG/M metagenome (GOLD analysis project Ga0222713, IMG submission 165061) | Estuarine water microbial communities from San Francisco Bay, California, United States - C33_649D | ecosystem: Environmental > Aquatic > Marine > Unclassified | place: USA: California...
TCGAACACGCAGACGCTGACCAACAAGACGGTCAGCAACGGCACCATCAGCAACCCGACGGTCACCGGCGGGACGATGGATGGCACGGTCATTGGTAGCGTCTCGCCGACCTCCGGCACGTTCACGGCCATTGCGTCGACCACCGGCACGATCGGCGGCGCCAACATTGTCACCGTCTCGGCCACGCAGACGCTGACCAACAAGACGCTCACCAGCCCCGTGGTCTCGGGCGGCACGGTGGACAACGCCGTCATCGGCGGCACGACGGCTGCGGCGGGCACGTTCACCACGCTGGTCGCCTCAACCAGCCTGACGGTGGCCGGCGCCGCAGCGACGACCTCCAGCAACACCCAGACGCTGACCAACAAGACGATCAGCGGGGCGAGCAACACGCTGAGCAACATCGGCAACAGTTCGCTGACCAACAGCTCGCTGACCATCGGCTCGACCAGCGTCAGCCTGGGCGGCACGGTCACGACGATCTCGGGCCTGTCGCTGACCCAGCCGACCATTGCGCAGATCCTGAACGGCGGCACGCTCACGCTGCCAATCGCCACCGACACGCTGGTTGGCCGCGCAACGACCGACACGCTGACCAACAAGACCATCAGCGGCTCGTCGAACACGTTCAGCAACATCCCGGACACAGCCATCACCGGCCTGGGCACGATGTCCACCCAGGCGGCCAGCAACGTGGCCATCACCGGCGGGTCGATCACCGGCATCACCGACCTGGCCGTGGCTGACGGCGGCACCGGAGCGTCGACCGCGGCAAATGCCCGGATCAACCTGTTGCCCAGCTACACCGGCAACGGGCTGAAGGTGCTGCGCTTGAACAGCGGCGGCACTGACGTTGAGTGGGCGACCGACGGCGGTGGCACCGTCACCAGCGTAGCCGTCAGCGGCGGAACGACCGGACTGACCACCAGCGGCGGCCCGATCACTGGCTCCGGCACGATCACCCTGGCCGGCACGCTGGCGGTGGCCAACGGCGGCACGGGCGGCACCACCGCAGCCGGCGCCAGGGTCAACCTGCTGCCCAGCTTCACCGGCAACAGCCTCAAGGCGCTTCGCGTCAACACGGGTGAGACCGACGTTGAGTACTTCACGCCGATCACCAGCGTCGGCATCAGCTCGACCGACCTCTCGGTCTCCGGCAGCCCGCTGACGGCCAACGGTTCAATCACGATCGACTTGAACACGGTGGCCGTCAACAAAGGCGGCACGGGATCTACCACCGCCTCTGGCGCTCGGGTGAACCTGCTGCCCAGCTACACCGGCAACGGCGCCAAGGTCCTGGCGCTTAACTCCGGGGCAACCGATGTTGAGTGGGTGACCGCCGGCGCCGGCACGGTCACCAGCGTCGGCATCAGCTCGACCGACCTGTCGGTGTCTGGTAGTCCGATTACCACCAGCGGCTCAATCACGGTCAACCTGAACACCGTGACCGTGGCCAAGGGCGGCACCGGCGCCACGACTGAGTCGGGCGCTCGGGTGAACCTGCTGCCGACTTACACCGGCAACAACGGCAAAGTGCTGGCGCTGAACGCCGGCGGCACTGATGTCGAGTGGATCGCGATCAGCGGCACCGGCACGGTCACCAGCATCACAGCCGGCACCGGCTTGACCGGCGGCACAATCACCGCCTCCGGCACGATCGCGATCGACACCGCCGTGGTCACCACGCTGACCGGCACGCAGACGCTGACCAACAAGACGCTGACGTCGCCGATCATCAGCTCGATCAGCAACACCGGCACGCTGACGCTGCCGACCTCGACCGACACCTTGGTGGGCCAGGCGACCACCGACACCCTCACCAACAAAACGATCAGCGGTGCGTCGAACACCCTGAGCAACATCGGCAACAGTTCGCTGACCAACAGCTCAGTCACGATCGGCACCACCAGCGTGAGCCTGGGCGCCACGGCTTCGAGCCTGGCGGGCCTGAACAGCGTGGCGCTGCGTAACGCCGGCACCGGCGCGTTTGACCTGACGGTCTCGCACAACGGCACGCTGACGGCCGGCCGCGCGCTGACGTTCAACGTCAACGACGCTGCCAGGACGATCAACCTCGGCGGCAACGTCACGACCGCTGGGGCGTTCACCACCAGCGGCGCGTTCGGCCTGACGCTGACGGCCACGGCGCTGACCAACGTCACTCTGCCGACGACCGGCACGCTGGCCACCTTGGCTGGCACCGAGACGTTCACCAACAAGACGCTAACCAGCCCGACCGTCTCCGGCGGCACGATCAACAACGCGGTCATCGGCGGCACGACGCCGGCCGCTGGCACGTTCACGGCGCTGACGGCCAACGGTAACGTGATCCTCGGCGACAACACGCTTGACACGCTGCAGATCTACGCCAACGCAGTCACCTGGTCCGGCACGCCGACGCACTCCTCGAACCACACGTTCAGCGGCGATGTCGCGATCCAGGGCAACACCACGATCGGCAACGCCAGCGGCGACACGCTGACGGTGAACGCTGCGACGGTGACCTACGCCAACGCGACCACTGTGGGCGGCACGATCACCTACAGCGGCACGCAGAACTTTGCTGCTAGCGGCATGACCTTGAAGGGGTCGTCGACCGGCGTCACGACGTTCGCCAGCGCCAACGCCTCGGCGACCAACTACACAATCACGTTCCCGGCCTCGACCGGCACCGTGCTTACCACCGCAGCCGCGGTGACCGTGGCGCAGGGCGGCACCGGGGCGACGACGCTGACCGGCGTCCTCAAGGGCAACGGCACCAGCGCGTTCACCGCAGCCGTGGCCGAGACCGACTACGTCACGCCAAGCGGCGCTGGCTCGCTGTCGAACAAGACGCTGTCGGCGCCTACGCTCTCGGGCACCGTGACCGGCGGCGACGGGCTGCTCACGCGCGTGATGCTGCAAGACACGGGCTGGGACTTCCACGACCTCGGTGACTCAGGCACGGCTACGCAGACTCTCGACTACACCAACGGGTCTCACCAGCGCATCCGTGCAACAGGCAACTTCACCATTGCAACCAGCCTCTGGCCGCCGAGCGGAAACTTAGGAGAACTGTTGCTTGAATTGGTTGCTGATGGAACCGGCAGGACCATAGTTTGGCCGACGATTAACTGGGTCAAATCTGATGGTTCTACAACCACGACTTTTAGCAGCAACGGCGTAACCCTCCAGACCGCAAATAACGCGATTGATTGGGTCTTCTTGTGGACCCGAGACGCCGGCACGACGATTTACGGCAAGGTGGTGCGCTAATGTCGATGCTGAGCCGTTTTGCGACGCTGGCTGCGCCGGCTGCGGAGGGCATCCAATACGTTGGCGGCACATCTGCGCAAATCACCGGTAGCACTTCAACAACCACTAATATATCGCTGACGGCGTTAACTGGGGGTGTAGGGTCTGCGCCAGTAGCGGGCGACTACGTTATTGTGTATTACGGCGCATCAAGCACCGCAAATCGTGCTTTGACAGTCACTACTTCCGGCTACACGCAAGTCTCCGACATATATGTAAGTAGTACTTTTGATGCGAATTTAACTGTCGCCTATAAATTGATGACTGCGACACCAGACACGCAAGTAACTGTGTCGGCTACCGGGGCTACCAGCGACGCGGGGGCGGTGGCTGTTCAGGTTTGGCGGGGCGTTGATAATTTAGTGGTATTTGATGTAAACCCAACCTCCAACAACCAAAATAATACTGCCAACATCAATTTACCCCCCATTACTCCGGTTACTGCTGGAACTGTAGTTGTTTCAGGCGGCGCTTCGGCTCACAATCTAGGTGTACAAACTTTTACCGGTTCTGATTTATCTAATTTTGTAACTTTTAGCGGGCCAAATTCTACAAATGACGTAACTATTGGCTTGGGGTCGTTTAATTGGGTAAGCGGGGCTTATGACCCGGCTAATCTTACTTTTTCAGGCACGGACAGTACTAGTTTTTCGAGCGCCTCGGTCACATTGGCTTTGCTAAAACAGCAAACCGGCCCCGGTCCTTTTATTATCGCTCAAGCTAGCTCGCAGCGCGGAACCAACGGAACGACGCTCGTCATCAACAAACCAACCGGAACTCGCGAAGGCGACCTGATGGTCGCGTTTATGAATATACCCAGCAATTCTACGTGGACTGGCGACACAAGCTGGACTGAGGTACTGGATCAAGGCACCAATCCGTCTACGCGAATTGCTTATAAAGTGGCGGGCGCTAGCGAAGGAGCGTCTTACACGTTTACTTCGACCGCCAGTAGTACTTCATCGGGCACAATCGCAACATACCGAAACGCGGCGTATGACGCTGTGGGGGCGATTACTTCTGGCGCTAACCCGTTAGTGCTGTCTGCGGTCACCGCGACCGCGCCTTACGCTCGGATTTTATCGACTGCGGCACGTTCTGCGACGTCGATTACGATTACCGGGCCTGCGACGATGCAAACCATCGCTATCGATAGTGACGCGGTGAGTCCGTCGCGGCTAGTCGAGCAGGACACCAACTTGTCTTCCGCAGGAAGCTCTGGAACGCGCAGTTTTACCGTGGGTTCGACCACGAGCGTCAGCGGCGCGCTAGTTGCCATCAAACCAGCGGCCAGCTACACAAAATATGCAAGTTACATCACCGCAAATAGCACTACTGCGGGTGGAGGCGCAGCTTATTCAACAACTATTGTAAACAACACACCATCTAGTGTGCCCGGTAATCTTTTAGTTTGGGTTGTTTCGTATTCTATTGATACAAATACCACCATTACAATCTCAACACCTAGCGGGTGGACACTTCTTTCGGGTGCAAGCAATTCCGGCGTCGGGGACCAACCCGGTATGTATGTTTTCTACCGTACCGTAGACGGTACTGAAGCGGCGTCATATACCGCGACCGCTAGTACGGCATGCGCTCTGACTTCTTCGATGGTTGTTCTGGCTGGCGCGGGTACTTTGACAGCAGGCACGACAAATACTGGGCTGAACACCACTTCAATTACCGCCAACGCGGTCACCGCCGGAACAAACGACATACTGTTGTACTTTGGCGCGCAAGCGAACGCTGATATTGGAATACCAACTTTTACGCCGCCCAGCGGAATGACAGAAGCGATTGATGTTTCTGCGAATAATAATGCTCAGGTTGTAGCTCTTGAAGTAGCTTACCAAGAAGGGCTTTCGGCGGGTTCCACAGGCAACAAGACGGCTACTTCAAGCACCACCAATACTAGGTTCCGTGCCTTGCTCGTCACGGTTGCCGGGAAGTAAGGAAGAGACATGTACGCACGCATCGAAAACCAAGCGGTCGTCCAGTACCCGTACACGATCGCGCAGTTCCGCGCCTCGCAGCCGAACACCAGCTTTCCGCCGGACATCCCCGACGCCGAGCTGGCCATCTACGGCGTGGTGCGGGTGGTGATCACCGGGCAGCCCGAGCATGACCGGCTGACGCAGACGGTGCAGGAGACGACGCCGGTCTACAGCGCGCAGCGCAGCCGCTGGGAGCAGGCCTGGCAGGTGGTGGCCGCCAGCGCCGAGGAGATCGCCGCTCGCAAGCAGGCGCTGCAGGCCGACATCGTCGAGCAAACCCAGGGCCGCTTGGACGCCTTCGCGCGCACCCGGCAGTACGACGGCATCCTGAGCGCCTGCACCTACGCCACCAGCCCGACGGCGAAGTTCGCGGCCGAGGGGCAGTACTGCGTGGCGCAGCGCGATGCGACGTGGGCGAAGCTGTACGAGATGCTGGCCGAGGTTGAGGCCGGCACGCGGCCGATCCCCAGCGGCTACCAGGACATCGAGCCGGAGCTGCCGGCGCTGACATGGCCGGTCTGAAGCACTACCTGCTGCAGGTCCTGATCGCGTTCGACCAACTGCTCTGCACCCTGATCGGCGGCTGGGCCGACGAATCGCTGTCGTCCTACGCCTGGCGGCTTGAGCGCGCGGGCAAGCTGTGGGGCAGGGTCTGGCGGCCGGTTGCGGACTGGTTCTTCTGGCAGTTCTTCAACGACTTCAATCACTGCGAGAAGGCTTACCTGGCCGAACGTGATCGGGCGCACCTGCCGCCTGAGCTGAGAATCACGAAGATGTAGGACCGACAGACATGACCGCACCCAGCAACGAAGACTTCAACCGGCTTGAATCAAAAGTCGACAAGCTGACCGACGCGGTCATGCGCCTGGTGCTTCTCGAAGAGCGGCAGACCAACCAGGCCGAGCGCATCGGCGTGATTGAGCAGTCGATCGCCGACACCGACAAGTACGTGAGCCGCGTGGACGCCAAGCTGGAGCGCTGGGTCAACCGCGGGATTGGCGCCTGGGCGGTGGCCACCGTGGTGTTCACGATGGTCCAGTTCGGGATGAAGATCTTCAAGTGAAGCTGTACGAGAACTGGCGCGAGATCCTTCGCAAGGCTTGGTCGATCCGGTTGATGCTGCTGGCCGGCGTGCTGTCCGGCGTCGAGGTCGCGGTTCCCTTGTTCGCTCACACCATGCCGCACGGCGTGTTTGCGGCGCTGTCGATCCTGTCCGTATCTGCCGCCTTCATCGCGCGGCTCATCGCACAGAAGGACGTATGAAAAACCCACGGATGACCGTGGCCGCGCTGTCGATCTCAGCTGCGGCCCTGGTAGGTATTGCTGTCCATGAGGGCTACGTTGGCGAGGCGTACCCGGACCCGGCGCACGGCTGGAAGGTGCCCACGATCGGGTTCGGTGAGACCGCAGGCGTGAAGCCTGGGGACAAGACCACGCCTACCCGCGCGCTGGTCAAGCTGTTGCAGTCCGCAGAGAAGCACGTCGAGGGCGTCAAGAAGTGTCTAGGCGACGCCGAGCTGTACCAGCACGAGCTCGATGCCTACGCGAGCCTGGCCTACAACATCGGGGTCGGCGGGTTCTGCCGCTCAAGCATCCCGGCCAAGGTCCGCGCCAAGCAGTACGAGGAGGCCTGCAAGACGATCCTGCTCTACAACCGGGCCGGCGGACAGGTGCTGCCGGGCCTGGTCAAGCGGCGCCAGGAAGAGTACCGAAAGTGCATGGGGGAGTGAATGTTCTACCTGCTTGACCCCAGAGTCTGGATCTTCGCTGCGCTGCTGGCCGGCTTGGCCGCCAGCCACACGATCGCCTACCAGAAAGGCAAGGCCGTGGTGCGCGCGGAGTGGAACAAGGACATCGCCGAGCGCGCCGCGCAGGCGCTGGAGGCCGAGCGGCAGAACAGGGCCAAGGAACAGCAGCTGGTTGCTGCTCGCCAACGCGCGGAGACGAAGTATGTCGAACAGAAACGCAGGGCGGCTGACACTGCCCGTGGTGCTAAGTCTGAGCTTGAGCGCCTGCGCAACGAGCTCGCCGCCCGTCGTGGTCAAGCCGGTGCAGGTTCCGCCGCCGCCGGCGGAAATCATGGCCGAGCCGGACTTGAAGCAGAGCTACTCGGACGTTGTGCAGAGGCTCTTGTCGGAGTGGCGGCAGATGCTGACCGACTCGGAGCGCAAGTAGTCGGCCTGCAGGGCTACGTCAAGCAAGTATGCCTCGCAAAGTAAAGAATGCTCCGAACGAGGAGCAGGCCAAGCTGTTCGACCAGTCCGTGCAGAGATGGCAGCGAGAGCTGAGCCTGGGCGACTGGCGGATCGAGCGCGGCGGCAAGCCCGCACGCAACGCGATGGCCAGCGTCGAGTTCGACAACGCAGCGCGCCTGGCGACTTACCGACTGGGCGATTTTGGAGCGGAGGAGATCACGCCTGAGTCGCTGGACAAGACGGCGCTGCACGAGCTGCTGCACGTTCTCCTGCACGACCTGGTTGTGACGTCGCAAGACCGCAGTGCTACTGACGAGCAGCTTGAAGCTGTAGAGCACAGGGTCATCAACGTGCTTGAGAAGCTGCTTTGGGAAAGGACCGCTGATGGTCAGGCGAACATCGGTTGACGACGACGAGTTCATCAAGCTGTGGAATGAGACCAAATCGCCGCGCAAGCTGGCAGAGCTGCTGGAAATCGGCGAACGCACGGTGTACGCACGGCGCGAGAAGATTGAGAAGACCCGCGGGCTTGTTCTGATCGTTGAGACGCCCAACGCCAAAAAGCACCACGCTCCGTCAGCTAAGGCCATCATGTCGGCCAGGCGCGACGTGAACCGGCTGGAGATCCAGGACGGCGTGGTGCTGGTCGGGTCTGACGCTCACTACTCGCCTGGGCACATCTCGGTGGCGCACAAGGCGTTCTGCAACTTGCTTGTGGCGCTGGGTTCCAAGGTTAAGGCCGTGGTGCTCAACGGAGATATTTTGGACGGCGGCTCGATCAGCCGGCATCCGCGGATTCGGTGGTCAAACCTGCCCAGCGTGAAGCAAGAGCTGGATGCAATCATTGATCGCACTTCCGACATCGAGAAGGCCGTGGCGCCTGGCGCGCTGCTGTTCCGAACCTACGGCAACCACTGCGCCAGGTTCGAGTCCAGGCTGTCGGCCAACGTGCCGCAGTACGAGGGGGTTGAGGGGTTCACGCTGCGTGACCACCTGCCGCGGTGGGCAGACTCCGACCGGATCGACGTGAACGACGACATGGTGATCCTGCACGACTGGCACTCCGGGGTCCACTCCGGGTGGAACGATGTGTTAAAGGGTGGCTGTCACACAGTGACGGGGCACACCCATGAGTTAGGCTGCAAAGCACATAGAGGGTTCAAGGGCACGCATTACGGGATCAAGACCGGCATGTTGGCCGACGAGCACCAGAGCGAGTTTGACTACCGGCTGGGTAAGCCCGGCTTCAACTGGCAGTCCGGTTTTGCGGTGCTGACCTGGAGAGACGGCCAGCTGCTATTCCCGGAGTTCTGCGCGGTGCGCGACGACGGCCGAGCCTGGTTTCGCGGCGAATGTTTTGGTGAGCCGTGAGCGGCGCGCTGATCGCCCTGACCGGCCTGATCTACCTGTACGTGGCCCTGGAGCAGCTGTACCGGGGCGACAAGTGGCTGTGCATCGTGTACCTGGGGTATGCGTTCGCAAACGTGGGCTTGTACAAGCTCGCCGTGAAGTAAGCATCGGTTACTACGAACAGCCTTGAGTGGCTGACGCAGTTACCATAAAATTCCATCCACGGATCAGTCCGTCCAAAAGCCGCCGGCGAGAGCCCGCGGCTTTTTCTTTGTGAGGTGCCGTAATGGCGACTGCATCGACCTCGTTTACGTACCCAACTCTGCCAACGGTTTCTACGGCTGATACCGCGACCAAAGACGTCTCGAAGGTAACCGCGGCCACTCCGGCTGATGCCACGTACAACGCTGGCACCGCTGGCACAGCCACGGGCGGCACGGCAACCGGACAAGGCTACACCGCCGCGTCGCTGGGTAATGCCGCGCAGACGAGTGCTGCCGACGCTGGCTCGACGGGATACACCTCAACGGCTACCGGGTCGCAAGGTTACACCGGCGCTCAAGCTGACCTCAACAAGTGGACCGTCGACAACAACCAGACCGTTCAGGGACAACTGCAGGGCATCATCGCGGCCAACTCGCCGCTGATGCAGCAAGCCAAAACGTCGGCTCTGCAGGGCATGAACCGCCGCGGGCTGCTCAACTCCAGCATGGCCATCGGCGCTGGTCAAGACGCCGTCATCCGCCAGGCGCTGCCCATCGCCACCAGCGATGCCGCCATGTACGGTCGGTCCGGCGAGTTCAACGCCAACGCGGCCAACCAGATGGGCCAGTTCAACACCGGCCAAACCAACGCCGCCCGGCAGTTCGAGGCGGCAGCAGCTAACCAGGCCAAGATTCAGACTTCGGCCGCAGAGAACCAGGCCAAACAGTTCGGAGCTGCCGCCGGCAACACGGCGTCCCTGCAGAACGCACAGGCCGACACGCAGGTGGCCCTGGCCAACAACGAGGCGACCAACCGCTTCAAGCTGGAGCAGGCCGCGGCCACGAACGCTGCGGAGCAGCTCAAGGCAAACGCACTCAACCAGGCTTCCCTGCAGAACGCGCAGACCAGCACGCAGGCTTCGATCCAAAACGCACAGCTCAAGACGCAGGCCGAACTGGCCAACGCTCAGAACGCCGCAGAGATCAGCAAGTTCAACGTGCAGCAGGACATCGCAGTCAACGAGGCCAACGCAGCCCGCGAGCAGCAAGCGAATCTTGCCAACGCGGACTCGGTCAACAAAGTCGTCATGCAGCAGTACGACGCTGCGTTCAAGACCGCGCTGGCCAACGCAGACAACGAAACGAAGAAAGAGCTGCAGAACATCGACGCGACAACGCGCACTACGCTGGCCAACACTGAGGCCCGCTACAAGCAGCTGATGCAGGGTTCGGCCAGTGCGTCTGAGGCCTACCAGCAGGCAATGAAGAACATTGCGGATCTTTACAACAACCCGGATCTGAGCAGCGACCCGGCTGACGGCACGAACGGAGTGAGCCCGAAGCAGGCAGCGATCAATGCGCAGACGGCGCAGCTTGAAGGCGCAATGACCATACTTGGTCAGCTCAACGATTTCTTTGATTACACCAAACCGCCGGCGGCTTAACGCACTTTGATGACCCGCGAAGAACTTCTCCAGCCTGTGCTTGCCGCCGCTGGAGGGGTCAGCGCGTCCGCGTTTGACGGCTGGGAGGTTGTGCCCGGATACCTCGACGGCGAGCACGCCGCGACCGCGGTGGTCAAGGGCACCGAGATCCACTTCGCGATCGTGCCGCGGTTCCGCCGCAAGGCGGTGCTGCGCCGTCGCACGCAAGAGTTTCTGCGGCCACTGTTTGAGCGGCGCGGGTTTCTGACCACGCGCGTGCCGCGCGGATCTGACAAGAACAAACGCTTTGTCGAGCGGGTGGGGTTCAAGCCCACCTGGCAAGACGAGACGTTCCAGTACTACCTGCTGGGCAATCTGCCCTGGAGATAAGCATGTACATCCCCCGCCACCAGAAGACCTACCTGAGCCGCGCGATGACGAGGGCGATGGCGCTTGACCATCCAATCGGCGACCCGCACGGCGGTCCGGCTTACGGCGAGCGCAACGACCCTGTCAGCGCGATCATCTCCATCGGCACGATGCTGTTTACCGGGGCCGAGGTCATCGCGGGCACTGCCACGCTGATGCAGGGTCTGATGTTCGCCGGCTCTGCGATCAGCTTGGTCGGCAACATCACCGGCAACAAAACGCTCTCGAAGATCGGCATGATCACCGGCCTGGCCGGCGGCGTAGGAGCGCTGGCTGAGAGCGCGGGGATGTTTGCGTCCGGCACGTTGGGCGAGACGTTTGGCTACGGCGTCAACTCCGCGACCACGCCGCTCGGGTTCGAGGACATTGGCGCGCTGAACCAGACTCCAAACGCGCAGGTGCCGCAGTCGGTCGACGTGGTCGACAGCGCGCTCGCCGCCCCGGTAGGCGGCCAGCCGACGCTGGCTACCGAGCCGCTGCAGGACCTGTCGGCCAACTTCGACCCAGGCGCCGTTCAAGTTGTTGACGGCCCACCGCCTCTGATCAATAGCGCCGCACCCGGCTTGCAATCGCCCAGCGCGGCCAACATGCCGCTCGGGTTTGAAAACGCTGGAGCGCTCCAAGGCGCGCCGGCCGTTCCGGGGGCTCCGGGCGCGCCCGCCGCCCCTGGGGCTCCGGGCGCACCGACTGTGCCTGGCGGCGACATTCCGGCCACGCCGGAGATGGTGAAGATCGCAAGCAGCAGCACCGACCCGATCGGCTCGCTGGCGCAGCAGATGGGGCAGCCCATCGACCCCAGCTACGCGCCCAACATTCGGCCAATGACAAGCGGCGAGCAGCTTTGGCAAAACGTGAAAGACGCTGGCAGCGGTGTAATGAACTTTGCCAAGGCCAACCCCGGCGCCGGGTACATGCTTGGCTCTGCCATCAGCAGCGTGGCCGACGTTTTGTCGGGCAAGACCGGCGCGCAGATCAACGCGCTGGAAGCGCAGGGCGAGCTGAGCAAGGCGCAGGCCGACAAGCTGCGCTACGAGGTGGAGTTGACCAAGCGGCGTCACGCCAACCTCAACGCCGGCTACGTCAACGTGCAAAACCCACTCGCCACCTGGACCCCCAACTTCCAGGTCACACCTGCCGCGCAGCCCGGCCTGATCACCGGCGCGATGGCGCCCACCCCTGGCGGCTAATTCAGGAGAACGATGATGGAAGGTCTTATTCAAGCCAACCAGGCGCCGGAAAGCCGCGACGACCTGACGCCCGAGAAGGTCAGCCAGGGCATCCAGATCCCTGACGAGTTCAAGGAAGCCTACGAGCGCGTGGTTGCTGCGGGCATGCAGGTCATGTTCTCCAAGCAAAGCAACCAGGCCGCGGTCGACTCCATCCAACGTGGCGACGGACCGCTGGCCCAGCGGCTCGGCATGGCGGTCGCCGGACTGATCGGGATGATCGTCAAGGAGTCCAATGGCACGGTGCCGCCGCAGGTGCTGATCCCGGCCGGCGTGGAGCTGCTGTCGCAGGCGGCGGACTTCCTGCGTAAGGCTGGGATCGAGCCGGTGAACAACAAGGTCTTCGGCGACGCAATGGACGTGATGATCACGTCCATCCTGCAGGCCGCCAAGCTGGACGTGCAGAAAATCGCCGGCTTCATCGAACAGAAGGCCGGCCAGGGCGGCGCTGCCCCGGCTGCTGGCGCGCAACCGATGATGGGAGCTTGACCATGCTGGGCGGATTGATTGCCGGCGCGCTCAAGGGCGCGGGTGAGGGCTATGCCACTTACGCCAAGGGCGAGATGGAAACCCAGCAGAAGCTGGACTACGCCACGAAGATCCTTGAGCTGCAGGAGCAGAAAGACCTGCGCATTGATGAGATCCGGCGCAGTCGCGACTTTGCAGACAAGAAGCGCGACATCGAAGAGATTGATCCGCTGCGTATCCAGTCCAAGGTTTCGGAGACAAAAGCGGTTGGCGCCGCGCAGACCGGGGTGGAGGTTGCGCGCGAAGGGGAGCTTGGCCCGGTCAAGACCGCGAACGCCGTCGCACAAGAAAGGGCGGTGGGCCCGGTCAGGGCGGAAAACGAGGGCCTCGCCGCTGGTGCTCGCGTCAAAGCCGAGGGCCAGGCGCTGACCGACCTGGGCAAGAACAAGGACTACATCAGCGCGCTGCAGACCATCAGCACCGCCAAGGAAGGCAGCGCTGCGAAAACACAGGCTGCGGCCGTCATGTTCGAGCTGGGTCAGAAGAAGTCGATCTTCGACCTGCGCAATCAGCTCTCCAAGCTGCCGGTTGGCGACCCGAAACGGGAAGAACTGACCCAGCAGATCACCGACCTGTCAGGGGCGTCGATCAAGAGCGCCAGCGACGTCATCAGCGCTGCGACCAACTGGCGAATGATGGCCAAGGATCTGCGCAAGGACGCGGAGAACGCCAACTCGGACGAGGAGCGCAACGCTATCCGCGAGCAAGCGCGTCAATACGAGATTCTGGCCGACTCGATCCAGCGCACGGTCATCAACCAGCGAGTGCCTGGCGCAAACGTGCCGAAGACCGGAGGCCCAGCCGGCGGCAAACCTGCGGCTCCTGCGGCGCCGTGGGAGCGCAACTGGAGCTCGCCCGGAAACGTCAGCAACAACCCTGCACCGTAAGGCGACTAAAACATGGCGTTGCCCACCAAAGGCCAAGTCATCGAAGGCTACCGTTTTGTCGGTGGCGATCCCAACGACAAAGCAAGCTGGGAACTGGACGTTGCACTGAAGCCCGGCGAGGTGGTTGACGGCTATCGTTTTGTAGGCGGTGACCCCAACAGCAAAAAGAGTTGGGAAGACGTGCGCGACGCCGGTTTGGGCGCCCGTCTGTCACAAGGCGCAGCCAGCACGATCGCCGCCGGCAAGATCGCGGCCACTGACGACCCGGCGCGCATTGCCGAGATCGTCTCTGAGGGCCAGCGCACGCAGCTGCCGCAGACGCCCACGCAGCAGAAGATGGCCGCCGAGGTCAAGCCGCTGCAAGAGGCCTACGAGAAATCGCAGGGCCTGGAGGCCGTGGGAGCGTTCGCCTCGTTGGCCGCCAAGCGCCTGGCGCAATTCGTCACCAACCCGTCCGAGCTTGCTGGCGCGATCGCCGAGAACCTGCCGAACTCTGCCCCTGGCTTGGCCGGCGGTTACGTCGGCGCTAAGGGCGGCGCGCTCGCGGGCACGGCAGTGGCACCCGGCGTCGGCACCGTGGTGGGTGGCGTCGGCGGTGGCATTGTGGGCGGCACCGCCGGTGGCTATTTCATTGAGCAAGGCGCAGCGATGCGCGACCAGATCCTCAAGGCCGCGCAAGAGCAGGGCATCGACCCGCGCGACTCAAAGGCCTTGGAGCCTCTGATCCGCGAGCAGTACCAGTCGTTCCTTGAGAAGTCTCGCCTGAAGGGCATCGGCACCGCCGGCACCGACGCGGTCCTGAATGCCGTGACGTTCGGCCTGGCCGGCACCGGCGAGCGCGTGTTGGCCAAGGAGGCCCGCGCGCTGACCGAGGGCGTCAAGGCCGGAACGGTTGACGCCGCGCAGGGCGCGACCCAGCTCGCCGCCATCGAGGCGCGTCAGGCCGCACGAAACACGATCCCGGCGCGCGCGGTACGCGGCACGGGCATCATCGCCGCCGAGATGGCCGGCGAGGGCGCGTCTGAGGCCGCGGGTCAGAAGCTCGCCTACGGCAAGGTCGACGCCCTGGATGTCATCGACGAGTCAATCTTGGGCATGGGCCAAGGCGGCGCGATGGCGGCCGGCCGCGGCTTGTACAACCGCGCCACGGGTCAAGCCACGGCTGACACGGTCGATCGGAACATTGCCGCCGCAAAAGAGGAGTTGTCCCGCCAGCGCCAGCTGCAGGCCCAGACCACCCTGCAGACGGCTCCCGACGCCGCCACCGCAGCGGCCGCGGCCAACGACCTGGCCGGCTCGGTTGACGAGCTGACGTCGAGCATCGACTCGTACCTGCGCCCGGGCTCGATCGCGCCTGCTGGCGCCGCTCCTGCCGCAGCGGTTTTGCCCGCAGCACGGCCGACCATTCAGGAGCTGCAGCAGCGCATCGACCGGGAGGCCGAGCTTACTGCGCAAGCCGAGAACGCAGGCACTGACTTTGAGCGCCGCATGGCGCTGGAGCAGATCCAGGCGACCCGCCCCGACGCATCCCCGCGCCTGGCCAGCTCGTTTGTTGAGCTGCAGCCCATGTCGGAACTCCAGGCAAGCCAACGCCTGGCGATCCTGCGCGACGAGGCTGCGACCAGCGGTGGCAACGCACTGGGTCTCGAAGTCGTGCCTCACCCCAGCGTGTCTGGCAAGTTCGCCATCGCGCAGCGCGGCCTGCCCAGCCTGGACCTCACCTCGACCCCTGCCGCGCCTGTCTCCCAGGCGGAGGCAAACGCTCGCCTCGAGGCCGCGGCTCAGCAACGCCAGGGCCTGCTGCGCAACGAGCTGTTCCAACCCTACGAGGCGGTCACCGATCAGCTGCAGCGCGGCATCGAGGCCAACGAGGGCTCAATCCCTGCGCCTGGCGCCGCGATCCTTGACGCGGCCAGCGTCGGCGTTCCCGGCAACAAGACCGGCACCGGCATCACCGCCTACGACACTGTGACAGATGTGGTGTCAACGAGCCCGATCGAAGTCCCGGCCACGCCGACCGATCAGCTCGGCGAGCAGAAGCGACAGGCTGCGCTGCAGGCTACGAACGAAGAGTCGATGGCCGAGCAGGAGGCGCGGAATGTTGCAAATAAACAACAGGCCGATCGCGAGCTCCAGGCGCAGATTGAGCGCACCGGCCAGCCGGCCGCGGCGCCCAGCACCGCGGACGTGATCGCCGCGATGAAGACGCCTGGCACGCAGCGCACCGCTGACCAGGTGCTCGCGCTGCGCCAGGCCCAGTCGCGCTACAGCGCGGCCGACTTCAGCCTGCTCGAGCGCGCGGCCACCGCGCCGTTCACACTGGACATGCAGGAGCGCGGCCGCCTGCGCGAGCTCGCCGCTGGTCCTGCGCCGACCGTTGCGCCGACGCAACAGACTAGGGAAAACCCTCCCCTGATGGGCGAGCGCGTGGCGCGCGCCCTGGGGCTGCCGAGCAACGGCGTCGTGGTCACCAGCAACGCGAAGCTGTCCACCACCCGCTCGGGCCCGGGCGGCACGCTTACCGTCACCGACACCGAGACGACCACCGACGAGAACGGCGTCGAGACCACGAAACAGGTCAGCCACACCGCCACCGTCGTCGACCCCAGCAGGCTGGGCAACACCGGCCGGCTGCTTAACCAGATCGCTCGCATCTTCGGCAAGCGCCTGGTCGTCTTCACGTCCGACACGCTCAGGGCTGACGGCTTTGTGGTCGACGGCAACGACCGCGACATCCACATCAACGCCAACGCGCAGATCAGCCCCTTGGCTGTGTTCGGCCACGAGCTGATGCACCTGCTCAAGCGCGAGCATCCCGAGGCCTACGCGGCCGTCGAGGCGGTGATCAAGGCCCAGCTCACGCCTGAGCAGTTCGCTGCGTTCCAGGCCGACTACGGCCAGGATGCGACGATCGAGGAGCTGGCCTCCGACCTGATGGGCAATCGCTTCCAGGAGCCCGAGTTCTGGACGGCGGTGTTCAACGAGATTGCCGCGCAGAACCCGACGGGTGCCGCCGGAATCATCGCGCGCGTCGGCGCCGCGCTGAACCGCGCGATCCGCGCGTTCCTGAACGCGGTCGGCCAGAAGGGCTTCAAGGCCGACGAGATCGTGGGCGACGTGACCGCGGTGCGCGCCGCGCTCAAGACCGCCCTGGCCGAGTACGCCAAGCAGCAGCGCAACCCGGCGATCGCGATGGAGGCCCAGGTGGCCCGCGAGACGCCGGCGCCCGCAGAGACGCCGGAGCCTGCGCCGGGCGAACCCACTCCCCTCCAAGCCGAGGGCAACCGCCTGCGCGAGGCCGCACGTCGCGCTCGCCAGGAGATGGGCGAGACGATCACCGCCAGCAAGCAGCGCCCGGACTTCACCAACCCCGAAGAGCGGACCGAGGTCAGCACCACGCGCCCGGTGCCGGCGCCGAAGAAGGGCCGCACCAGCAACTCGTACGACGAGAAGTGGGTGATTGACGGCCAGGACATCCGCGCCAGCAAGGCGCACGTCGAGGCGGTCTCGCGCGCGCTGCGCCAGTACAACACCCTGTCAGGCAAGGGCAACGCTGAGGCCCTGATGAAGGAGCTGCACGACGTCGTCGTGGAGAACCTGCTGTGGCTGCACGACCTGGTGCCGGAGAACGTGCGCGCCCGCGCGAAGCTCTGGTACGACGGCGCGAACCGCATCGCCAACGACTGGGCCGGCAAGTACAACATCAGCCTGCGGCAAACCAGCGGCGTGCTCGCCGTGCTCAGCCCGCAGATGGACTGGTTCAAGAACGTGTCGCTGGGCGAGCGCGTCATCTCGATCTGGAAGAACCGCCAGAACGAGGCCTGGTCGCCCGCGATGACGGCCTGGCTCGAGAGCTGGGTCAACGCGTCGAAGGACGTGGATACCAAGGCCTCGCGCCAGGCGGTCCTCGAGGAGGCCCGGCCGCTGCAGGGAATGACCCTCTCGGAGATGAACGATCGCCAGGCCGCGATCTACATTCGGGTGTTCGACGAGACCTACCACGAGCGCCAGTACCGCCTGGTTACGCCCGAAGGTGGATTTGGCGACTACGTCACCAACAGCGACGACGGCGACGCAAGCGTGACCTGGGGCGGCTTCGACACGATCGAGAAGGCCGTGTCGATCCTGAACGACGGCTCGTTCCGCAACATCGACGAGCGCCTGGGCGACGAGCACAAGGTCCGCAACTTCTACAACAACATCATCAGCCCGGGCAGCGCCGACGGCCACGTCACGATCGACACGCACGCCGTCGCGGCCGCGTTCGTGAAAGCCCTGTCGGGCAGCGCGCTCGAGGTGATGCACAACTTCGGCACGACCCCGAAGGGCCAGCCGGGTGTGAGCGGCAACGTCGAGACCGGCGCCTCCGGCACCTACGGCCTGTTCGCCGACGCCTACCGCGACGCGGCCGCCAAGCGCGGCATCCTGCCGCGGGAGATGCAGTCGATCACCTGGGAGGCTGTGCGCGCCCTGTTCCCGGCCGCGATCAAGGACCAGCTGGCCCCGCAGGTTGACGCGGTCTGGGACCGCTTCAAGGCGGGCGAGCTCACGCGCGACCAGGCGCGCGAGGAGGTTCGTAAGCTCGCCGGCGGGATCCGCTCGATGGCCTGGGAAGGCAGCGACGCTGGCGCCTTTGCGGCGGACGGCGGAACGTCGTTCAACGCCCAGATCCCCGAGGACGTCGAGCAGCGCCAGGCGCGGACCCTGCCGCCAGAGGTCGCCAAGGACAAGATCCAGGTCAACCTTTCGGCCAACACCAGCTCGATCCCGGGCGTCGCGGCGCTCCAGGCCGAGGCCGCCAAGGGCAACATGCTGGCCCACCGGCTGCTCCAGGACATCGCCCTGGACAACCTGCGCCACCTGCTGGCCGGCACCTCCGCCAGGGTCAAGGCAGACGGCGTCACCGGCCTGTACGGCGGCTACATCGAGTCGGGCCTGTCCCTGTCGGTGTCGTTCGCGGACAACGACCGCCCGGCGGTTCTAGCTGCGCTTGCCAAGTTCGCGGATAATTTCAACCAGGAGCAGGTCCATGTTCGCAGGGGTGTCAAAGCCAAGGCGGGCACGGCCTTTGATGACGGCTCCTACGCCACGCCGGTCTACCGCTGGGAACTCAACAAGGCCCTGACCCGCAAGCAGATCGAGAAAGTCATCGCCGAGTCCGGCCTGTTCGGGCTCACCTTTGCTGACGACTTTGTCGAGGCCTACTACGTTGGAGATCCAAGCAATGAAACAGCCAGAAAAGAATTCGACCAAGCAATCAACCGTGCTGACCGACTCCTGGGAAAAGCAGCTCAAGGCGTTGGACGATCAGTTGCGCGCCTCTGGGCGTACGGTGACAGTGAACGAGGCCTCGGATTCGCCGGAATACGTGGTGACGTTCCCGCCGGCACGGGCGTCTCGTCAGAAACCGCCAAGCGCGTAGCGGGCTACCTCAACCAGGTTAAGGGCAAGGACGGCAAGCCGGCGCTCGGCAAAGTCAAGACGTTTGACCAGCCCGCGGAGATCACGCCGCAACAAGACGCGCTGCAGACGCGCATCGCTCAGGCCTACGACGGGCTGCCTGAGAACGACCTCAAGAACCCCAACGTCCGCAAGGCCTACGCCGAGCTGAGCAAAGAGGTGTTGCGCCAGTTCCGCGCGATGCCGATCAAGCTGGAGGTCTACACCGGCACTGGCGAGCCCTACGCCAACAGCGCGGCGATGCGTCGCGACGTGCTGAACAACAATCACCTCTTCATCTACGGCACTCGGGCCGAGACGTTCGGCCCCGAGGGTCAAGACTTCAGCGCGCACCCGCTGCTGGCCGACAGCGGCGAGCGCGACGTGAACGGGTACAAGTTGCTGTACAACGACCTGCTGCGCGGGGTTCACGACTACTACGCGCACGCAATGTCGCCGGCCCAGTTCGGGCCCAAGGGCGAAGAGGCGGCCTGGAAGAACCACATGTCGATGACGCCGAACATGTGGGCGCGCTGGGCGCTTACGATGGAGACCCGCGCGCAGAACAGCTGGGTCAACTTCCGCGAGGGCCTGGATCGCAACACGCCGATCAGCCAGCGTTCGTTCGCGCCGCAGAAGGCCGCGCTGCTGCCAGTCGAGTTCACCCTGACCGGCGACCGCACCGTCGACAAGCCGATGAAGGAGTTCATCGCCAAGCTCGGCGAACGCGCGCGGCAGGGCAGTCGCCC
>Ga0222713_10002487_pt1 | contig 19713 bp, 20 predicted proteins | sample C33_649DmetaG_FD_165061 | JGI IMG/M metagenome (GOLD analysis project Ga0222713, IMG submission 165061) | Estuarine water microbial communities from San Francisco Bay, California, United States - C33_649D | ecosystem: Environmental > Aquatic > Marine > Unclassified | place: USA: California...
ACTCGGAGTCCGGAAGGCCGGCCTGGCCGCCCTTGGCCAGCATCGTGGTATTGGGAATGCCTTCAATGGCATTGCGATAGATTGAGTTCAATCCGGAGCGCAGCCGTTGCGTCCACGCGTCATGGTTTCCCACCTTCGGCGCGCCATGAGAGCCGGGCAAGTGGCAAATCGTGCAGAATTTTTCGTATTGTTCGGCGGGTGTCGCGGCGCATACCGTTGTTACGGACGTTGCCAACAATAAAGCCATGAATATGTTTGTGGTTATGCGCATGACAGCCCCTGTATTGTTGCGCTTCAATCGTAGCACGAAGACCTGTTGCCGTTGTAAGACTGCGTGGCTTGTCGTTGCGTGTTATAAATTGAACGGCTGATCAGAGTTTTGCAATGTGCGTATCGGAACCGGGAAAATTGGAATCTCGATGAGTGCTCCGGAAGACCTCAAACTGTGGCGCAAAACAGTGCGGGCGGAATTGCTGCGGAAGCGTGCCGCTGTTTCCAGGGAAAAACATCAACTCTGGAATGACGCCATAACCGGATTTCTGGTTTCCGGTTTTCCGATGCTGCGGCAGATGACGGTCAGCCTGTACTGGCCGTTCCAGGGCGAGTTTGATCCGCGTTATGCGATCCGCCGGTTTCGTGACGGTGGGGCCATCGCCGCATTGCCGGTGGTTATCGAGAAACGTGCACCGCTGCAGTTCCGTGAATGGTGGCCCGGTGTGGCCACTTCGAAAGGGGTATTCGACCTGCCGGTTCCGGAAGGCACGCGTGTCGTTGTTCCGCAGGCGCTGCTGATCCCGCCGGTGGGTTTTGATGCGCGAGGCTACCGCCTGGGTTATGGCGGCGGCTATTTCGACCATACGCTCGCAATGATTACGCCGCAGCCGCTGAAGATCGGGGTGGCTTTCGAGTTGTCCAGACTGGAAACCATTTATCCGCAACCCTACGACATTCCGCTGGATTTCATCGTGACCGAGCGCTGCATTTATCACAATGCACCGGGAGGGCTGGAGCCGCTTGCCACTGCTGGGCGTGCTGCAGAACTGGCGGCGCAGCTGCTGGCCTCGCGTCATCCCTAGGCAGGATTTTCCTCGCCGCCCTGTTACAGGCGGGAGGTCGGTTACTGGTAAGGCAAGGCGCCTGCCGGCAAACCCGGCGATTAAGTCGCCTTCTTGTTGCCGATGGCGCGATTGACCTGCGGCATCACTTTTTCCGCCATCAATTCCATTGACCGTTTCGCCAGCGACGGATCCACCCAGTCCATGCCGGCGTAGAGGATTTCGCCAAAATCCCCTGCTTCTTCGCGCAGCGCAAGGATTTCCTCGGCAACCCGGTTCGGTGTGCCGCAGAGCACCAACTGGTCAACCATATAGTCGGTGGTCAGTTCACGATCGTCCTGCTCGGGGTGGGTCTTGAAGATCGCGTGACGTTTCGAGATCAGCATCTTTTTCAGCAGCAGTTCCCAGTAATGACGGTACGGGCTTGCGCTGTCCTGCAGTGCGTAACGCTCTGCGGTGTGCTCATCATCGGCGACAAAAATGGTGCGGGCGATTCGCCAGTCGGCGGGGTCGGCGGTCTTGCCTACACGTTTTTTGCCCTCGGCGTAATTGGTCCAGTGCGAAGCAAGGTATTGCGACAGCAGGAAATTGGCCGACAGCGGATGGAAATCCCGCTCGCCCATCGCGATGACGCCTTTGGACCCGGGCGCCACTACGGTGCCGACAATTTCGGGACGGGGCTGCTGCCAGGGTTTGTACATGCCGCCGCGACCGATCTCGGGATTCTGAGTTTGAGCGGTGCTGACTTTGAAGCGGTTTCCGGGAAAGTCGATGTCGTAGGGGGCATCGCGCTCCCAGATCGCCAGGATGACATCAATGGCTTCGGCAAAGAGTTTGTTACGGTCTTCACCCAGCATCCCCAGTGCTTCGGCGTCTGAAGGCAGTGCGCCGGGACTGACACCGAAAATAAAGCGGCCCTGTGCCAGGTGATCGAACATCGCGGCGTGCGCGGCGATCAGCGTCGGATGCGAGTGCGAGAGGTTGGAGGTTCCGGTCGCCAGTTTGATGTTCCGGGTGTGGTGGATCAGCGTTGCCAGGAAAATGAAGCTGTTGGTGACGTTTTCCGAGGGCTCCGTAAGGTGCTCGCCGACAAAAGCATCGTAAAAACCGAGGCGGTCGGCGAGGATGATGGCTTCGCGGTCTTCCTGCAGCGTGATGGCGGGTGGCCGGTGGGCCGGGTGCAGCGGCATCGTGAAATAGCCCAGACGCATGAGTGCGTTCTCCTCCAAGGCATTGATGAATCAGACAGTGGTATTTCAATGTAACATCGCATCATTGCCATTCGCAATGAAAGTACTCATGAGTCTCAATCTCGATTCGATCCGCACCGGTCTGACCGGCTCCACGGAAATCATGGTCGGTACGCGCGATACCGCACCGCATGTCGGCAGTGGTCGCATCAAGGTCCTGGCGACACCGGTTCTGGTGATGCTGCTGGAAGAATCCGCGCTGAATGCAGTCGAGGGTTTGCTGCCGGAGGGGCATCAGACCGTGGGTACGCGGCTCGATGTCAGTCATACCGCGGCGACGCCGGTTGGTATGCGCGTTCATGCGCATGCCGAAGTGATCAGGGTTGAGGGCCGCAAGTTGATCTTTCGGGTCTGGGCTGAGGATTCGGTTGAGCGAATCGGCGAGGGTGTCCATGAGCGCATCATCGTCAATGTCGAGCGTTTCGATGTGCGCACCCAGGCCAAGGCTGCTGCGGCCGATCTCAAAAAATAGTTAATATAATCATATATTTACATATTAATCGCGAATGACGGGTTGATACCGGCATGGAACATCCCTCGCTGACACGATATGCCTGGCTGTCGATTGCGGCGGCGATCGCGACGATTCTTCTCAAGGGCACTGCCTCGTGGATGACGGGTTCGGTCGGTTTGTTGTCAGATGCCATCGAATCCTTCGTTAATCTGGCGGCGGCGATGATGGCGCTGTGGATTCTGACCTTGGCCGCAAGCCCTGCAGACGACCGGCATGCGTTCGGTCACAGCAAGGCGGAGTATTTTTCGAGCGCATTCGAGGGCTTACTGATTGTATTTGCTGCGCTGAGCATCATTTGGGCGGCTGTTGACCGTTTGTCACATCCCCAGCCTCTGGAATCCGTGGGCATCGGCCTGGCGGTTTCCGTAGCTGCATCGGTCGTTAATCTGTTGGTGGCGCGGATACTGCTGAAAGTCGGGCGCGAACAGCATTCGATTGTTCTGGAGGCCGATGCGCATCATTTGATAACGGATGTCTGGACTTCAGGTGGCGTGCTGGTTGGTGTGGGATTGGTTTGGGTAACCGGCTGGTTGTGGCTCGACCCGGTGATTGCGATCTTTGTTGCCTTGAATATTGTCTGGACTGGCTGGCAGCTGATGCACCGCTCGGCAGAGGGCCTGATGGATATCTCGCTGCCGCCGGAAAAAATCGCAGCCATTGAGGCTGTGCTCAACAGCTACCGCGAGCAGGGACTCGATTTTCACGCGCTGCGCACACGCCAGGCCGGAAGTCGTGCGTTTGTATCGGTGCACGTGCTGGTGCCGGGGCAATGGGCAGTCAAGGAGGCGCATGACTGGGCGGAGCGTATCGAGAGGGATATCCGCAAGGCGGTACCGCGGGTCAATGTCATCACGCATCTCGAGCCGCTGGAGGATCCGGTATCCATGCTGGATCAGGACCTCGACCGCTTGCACTGCTGAGCAGCAGGCGGTTATTCGCCGGATCGGCGCTGATCGGTAATTACGGTTTCAACCACGCGGTATTCGCCTTCGACATAGCTTTCTTCATTGGTCCGGCGCAATTTGCGCTTGAACCACCAGAAACGCAGCAGGATAACGACGGCGAGGATGGCGCCGGCTATCAGTGCGATGCCGATAAAAAAGAATGCGGCGACAAGCACGACCAGGCCGAGCACAAAAAAGACAATGCGTTCGATTAGGCCGGCCTGCGGGCGGGCGGCGAAGCGGATCTGCGGGCCCTGGGATTGATCCATGAGTTTGGAATCTCCTTGTCGGAGATCAGACAGCCGCTTTGCGGCTTGGTTCAGTAATCGGGGTTGTAACTCTTGATGATAACGCCGCCGGATTTTTCGTCCGGCTCGAGTACCAGCAGCTTACGGGCATGGGCTTCATCCAGCAGCTTGCCGAAAGACTTGAAGCCGTAATAACTTTCGTTGAATCCGGGCTGGCGGCGCTTGAGCGCCTGCTTGACCATTGATCCCCATATTTTTTCTTCGGCGCCGCGCTCGGTGAAAAGTGCCTCGATGGTTTCCATGACCAGATCGAGTGCATCAGCTTTTTTGTCGCCGCCATCCTTGTCGCTGTTATCTTTTTCCGTGTTTTCCGCAGCGGTGCCGGCTTTTGCTGCCGCAGCAGCCGGTTTTTTCCGGTTTTTCTGTTGCTGCTTTTTGGCTTTTTCGCGTGCGAGATCGTCGTAAAAAATGAATTCGTCGCAATTGTTGATCAGCAGGTCAGAGGATGATTTTTTGACGCCGACGCCGATCACCACCTTGTTGTTCTCGCGGAGTTTTGATACCAGAGGCGAGAAATCGGAATCGCCGCTGATGATGACGAAGGTGTCGACATGGGACTTGGTGTAGCAAAGGTCCAGTGCGTCGACGACCATACGGATGTCTGCGGAGTTTTTTCCGGACATGCGAACATGGGGAATCTCGATAAGCTCAAAAGCTGCTTCGTGCATGGGTTTCTTGAAATCCTTGTAGCGTTCCCAGTCGCAGTAGGCTTTTTTGACGACGATATCGCCTTTCAGCAACAGGCGTTCGAGCACTTTTTTGATGTCGAATTCGGAAAACTTCGCCTCACGCACGCCCAGTGCGACATTTTCGAAGTCGCAGAACAGTGCCATGTTCTTGGTATTGGTTGCAGTGCTCAAGGCGGTTTCCTTCGATGGTATTTCCCAGTGATTGTGAGGCTTTGCCGGTGGTTTGTCGACGCACCCGGGTTTTGCCTTCGTATTGCTTTATTGCGTAAAGTAATGAAGTATTTTCAAGGAATTAATTTTGTGTTTACTGTTCCATCGCCAATACCCGCCGCGCGCCGCCGCTGTGAATGACGGCTCCCTGTTGTCGGTAACGCTCGGGTATGTCCGAGCCATATTGACGATCTCGCGGTTTGTTCGCTGAAATCGTTGAGAGCACTGCCTTTTACCGTATTCATGGTGATATTGACGCACTGGAAATCGTCAATACCTGTCCTGCTGCAATGAAGGAGGTGTTGCCCCGACATCATGGTTGTCTGGTTAAAACCCTTGGCGATGCCGTGATGTTCCTGTTTCCCGATGCCGACAGCGCAGTCGATGCTGCAGTCGATATGAAGCGGGCCATCACGGCGCTGTATCTGGGCGGGCGCGACATGAAAGTTCGCATCGGATTGCATGCCGCTCCCGTGGTTACAGGGGGTGACGATGTCTACGGAGATACGGCCAATGTGGCAGCTTATCTTGCCGATGCCGCAAATCCCGACCAGATACTGATTTCAGAATCAACACTGCAGCAGCTGAATGAGGGGTATCGCGAGGCGACCTGGCCGTGTTTTGACGCTATTATGAAAACGACGCTGGCAAAAACAGCTCTTGGTGAAGTGCAGTGGCGAGACGATCTGGTTAACAGCACCCTGATAAATCCGCATATTCATCGAATGATTCCCGAAGATGCAGACAGTCTGGTGCTGACACTGGCCGGCAAGGAAGCCCGTCTGGATGATTGGCATCCGATATTGACTATCTGACTCGAAGCTTCCTGTGAGCTGGTGGTTACCGACACGGTGGTGTCGCGTCGTCATGCCGCCATCCGTTTTGAGCGCCCCCAGTTTTACCTGGTCGATCACAGCATCAACGGGACCTTCATCTCGCGGGAAAACGGTGAGGAAAACCATCTGATGCGCTACGAAATGCCCCTCGAAGACAATGGAGAGATCCGTCCAGGTGCAGCAGTGCCCCCGGAGGCCGGCCAGTGATGTCTTTCGGCGCGACCAGCGCTCGGTCTATCGTGTATAGCGGTTCAGTCTGCCAGATTGTTGATGATGGCCTGCCCGTCGCGCCCGATCTTGCGGGCCTCTTCCGGCGATTCCTTTCCCAGTGGCGTTTGCGCGATCATTTCGTACATGTCCGCTGCACCGAGGAGGATGCGCGGCGTCATTCCAGCATCCTCGAAAGTTTTTGCGATTTCCAGCATTTCCGGCACCCAGCGGTAAGCCTTGGGCGGCATGCTCGTGCACCGGCTGAGGATCCATTGCCGGTTCTCAGCTGCGCTTTCCTGTAGTTCCTTGTTGAGCGCTTCATCGACCCCCATGCGTCGCGCGGCCATCAGCATTTCAACGCCTAGCGCAACCGCTCCTTTGGTGTAGGAGGCGTAACACATTTTGATCGCAGAGGCGTCTCCGATGCGTTCGCTCATAATCCGCACATGGATGCCGCCGCCGTTCAGCGGCGATAACAGTGCCGCTTTGGGACCTGAAACATACATGCGCATGCTGGCCTTGCCCCGCGGCGGCGGGCCGATGATTCCGGCATCGACGCATTCACCGCCGGCTTCGCGGATGATCGTGTCAATTTCCTGTGCGGTGCCTGGCGCGACGGCGTTACAGTCGACGAACAGGCAGCGTTTGCCGGTGGTTTTCATGGCTGCGGCTGCGGCGCGTGCATTGTCCACTGCAGCGGCAGGGTTGAGTATCGACAACAGAACATCGCAGGTCTTGACGAGGTTTTCCATCGTGCCGCAGTCAATGAGTCCGGCTTCAGCGGCCAGTGCACGGGTTCGGGCACTGCGGCCCTCGAGCGCGGCATGAACGGTGAACCCGCTGATTTTGAGGGTTTGGGCGACAGCTTGACCCATGTCTCCGGGACTGACGATGCCGATGTTCTGCAGTTTCATGCTCTGGGACTCCGGTGGGTGTGTGGTGATGATGCGCTAAAATACACGCCTCTGCTTTCCTCCAACAAGAAAATTCTATTTGTGACGCGGTTTTTGATCGACAGCGCCGGGCGCCTGCAGCGCGCGTCCGTACGACACTGACATGAATATCCCGTCCATATTCCGCGTTGTTCTTCTCAGTGTGCTCACGCACACAGCCTACAAGGGAAGTAAGGTGCTGATGTCGCTGTCGGCGCTGGAACTCGGGGCCAACGAATTTTTCGTCGGCATGATTTTTTCGACTTACGCGCTTTTTCCGCTGCTGCTATCGGTTTATGCAGGTAAGGTTTCCGACCGCATCGGTTTCCGCAAACCCATGTTGCTCGGTTCCATCGGATTGTTCGCGGGTCTGGCGTTGCCTTTTATCTGGCAGCGGCTGGAGGTCCTGTATATCGCTGCGGCATTGATCGGCTGCTGCTACATTTTTTATACGGTTTCGGTGCAGCACCTGATTGGCGCCATGGCTGAAGGCATGGACCGCACGCGCAATTACAGCTGGTTCAGTCTGGGTATCGGCATGACGGCGCTGCTTGGCCCGACTTCTACCGGATTTCTGATCGATGCGATCGGTCATCGCTCGACTTTCGCGGTTCTCGCGGCAATGCCGGTAATACCGGTTTTATTGCTGGGATTGTGGGCTGGGTGGTTGCCTAAAACCACGCACACCAAGCTGGACAAGGAAGAGAAGGCGAAACATCGCGTAGGAGATCTGCTTCGTAATCCGCCGCTGCGCCGCGCGCTGATCACTGCGGGCATCATCGAAACCGGTCTTGAGCTGTACAATCTGCTGCTGCCGATTTACGGTCACCGCATCGGACTGAGTGCCTCCGAAATCGGCATGATCCTCGGCGCTTTTGGCTTTGCTCTGCTGATCGTGCGCTCGCTGATGCCGCATCTGGTGAAACGTTTCAGCGAGGAACGCGTATTGGCGGGATCGTTGCTGCTGGCAACGGTGGTCTGTCTGGCGTTCCCCTTTGTCACCGGCTTTGCTGCGCTGTTTGTAATTTCCTTTGTGATGGGCGTGGGTCTGGGTTGCGGCAGTCCGCTGTCGATGATGCTCGCCTACAACCGGGCCCCGGAGGGGCGGTCGGGGGAGGCCATGGGCTTGCGCCAGATGGTCAACAAGGGCACTGAAGTGCTGGTGCCGTTTGTGTTCGGAACACTGTCCACGGCGCTGGGTATGGTACCCGTATTCTGGCTGGACGCGGTACTGCTGGCGGTTGCCGCGGCGCTGATGCAGCGTGACGCGAAGGGCGTCAGGCGCGGAGGAAAGTGAGGATCCTGTGCAACAACCGTTCCAATTTATCGCCCACGCGCTGATTGTGCTGACCTCAATGGTTGCCGCTGCGGCGTCTTCCGCGGCTGTGATGCAGGAGACGGTGCAGTTCATGAGCGGCGATAGTCGTACCAAGCTTACGGGATACGTATTTGCTCCGTCGGCAACGGGGCAGTATCCGGCGGTGGTGATGCTGCACGGACGCGCCGGTTCCTATTCTTCGCTGAAACGCGGCCAGTACAACGCTGATGCACTGACCTTGCGCCACAAGTTGTGGGGTGAGTTCTGGGCAGCCCGCGGTTACGTGGCGATTCATGTGGACAGTTTCGGTCCCCGCGGTTTTGCTGACGGCTTTGCCAAGCATTCCTACAATTCAAGGCCGGCGGAGGTCAGTGAGCAGACCGTGCGGCCGCTGGACGCCTACGGCGCGCTGACCTATCTGCGCACGCGCGCTGACGTTTTGCCGGAACGCGTCGGCGTGCAGGGCTGGTCCAACGGCGGCATGACCGTGCTCGCGACAATTGGGTCGCGGCCGCCGGGTTTGCAGAATCCGTCGCTCGCAACCGGCTTTCGCGCAGCGCTGGCGATTTACCCCGGGTGCCGGGTGCAGTCTGCAGAGCCGGACTACAAGCCGTACGCACCATTGCTGCTCGCCGTTGCCGAGAACGATGACGAAGTGTCACCGACCGTTTGCCGGAGCCTTGCGGATGCCATGCGCAGCCGCGGGGCCGCGCTGGAGTTTTACTGGTATGACGGCGCGCACCATTCCTATGACGATCCGGGCAAGACCAAACAAAGTCATGAGCCGAACCGCATTGCGACGCAGGATACGCTGCGGCGGGCCGAGGCTTTCTTCGCGCAGCATCTGAAGCCCTGAATCCGGCGCATCCTGTATTATTCCTCTCCATGAAAGCGACCTTTCTCGATTTCGAGCAGCCGATCGCCGATCTGGAAACCAAGATCGAAGAACTGCGCTTTGTGCAGGACGATTCGGCACTGGATATTTCCGAGGAAATATCCCGGCTGCAGAAAAAAAGCCAGACGCTGACCAAGGACATCTATGCCAAGCTGACGTCCTGGCAAATCTCGCAGGTGGCGCGTCATCCGCAGCGACCGTATACCCTGGATTACATCAACAGCCTGTTCACCGATTTCGAGGAGCTTCACGGTGACCGTTCCTATGCCGACGATCCGGCGATTGTCGGCGGACTTGCGCGTTTCGGCGGGCAAACGGTGGTGGTGATGGGTCACCAGAAGGGCCGCGATACCAAAGAAAAAATCTATCGCAATTTCGGGATGCCGCGCCCCGAGGGTTACCGCAAGGCGCTGCGGCTGATGAAGCTGGCGGAAAAATTCGGTGTGCCGGTGTTTACGTTCATCGACACCCCCGGCGCCTATCCGGGTGTCGGCGCCGAAGAGCGCGGCCAGTCTGAAGCCATCGGACGCAATCTTTTCGTGATGGCGGCGCTAAAGGTGCCGATCGTCTGCACCGTGATCGGCGAAGGCGGGTCCGGCGGCGCGCTGGCGATCGCCGTTGGCGATGTGACGCTGATGCTGCAATATTCCACGTATTCGGTGATTTCGCCCGAAGGCTGCGCCTCGATTCTCTGGAAAAGTGCCGATCGCGCACCGGACGCCGCGGAAACGCTGGGCATCACGGCAACCCGGCTGAAAGCGCTGGGCCTGGTCGACAAGATCGTCGCCGAGCCGCTGGGCGGCGCGCATCGCGATCACGATGCCATGATGCAGTCGATGAAAAAAGCGCTGCAGGACAGCTGGCGCCAGCTCCGCGACCTGCCCATCGACAAGCTCGCCGAATTGCGTTTCGAGCGGTTGATGGGCTACGGCCAGTTCAAGGAAGCGGAAAGCCGCTGAAGCGGCAGCCTGTCGATGGCTTCCGGCACAGACGAAACGGCATGACTGACAGCCTGGTCAGTCTGGTTCGCGCCGCGCTTGAAGCGGGTGGCTTGGGCAAAGCCCGTATTGACGTCGGTCTCAGCGGCGGCGTCGATTCCGTCGTGCTGCTGCACCTGTTGCGACGGGGATTGCGCCTGCCTCCGGGACGGATCTCTGCGATTCATGTCAATCACCAGATCAGCACGCATGCGGCAGCCTGGGCCACGCATTGCCGCCGTTACTGTCGCGATCTGGGCGTGAAACTGGAAATCGCAAAAGTCGAAGTGCCGCGCGGCAACAGTACCGAGGCGGCGGCGCGGGCGGCCCGCCACAGGGTATTTTCGGCCTGCAATGCCGATGTCGTGGCGCTGGCTCATAACCGTGATGACCAGTCCGAGACGTTGCTGCTGCAGTTGCTGCGAGGCGCGGGTCCGCGCGGCCTTTCCGCCATGCCTGTATTCAAACCAGGCATTCCGGCGGTTTGGCGACCATTGCTCGATGTTCCGCGCAGTGACATCGAGGCCTACGCGCGCCACCATCGGCTGTCCTGGGTGGAGGATGACAGCAATCTCGACCGTGCTTACCTGCGCAATTTTCTGCGCCATGACGTGCTGCCATTGATCGAACGCAGGGTGCCTGGTGCAGGCATCGTGCTGGCACGTGCAGCGCGGCTGCAGGCTGAAGCGTCGGATTTGCTCGATGTGCTGGCTGACCAGGACATCGGGGCCGATGCTGAAGGGGCATCGATTGCGCTGGCGCAGTTGCAGGACATGCCCGCACACCGGGCACGCAATGCGTTGCGAAGGTTTCTGCGCCGCCATGGCGTGCTTATGCCCGAAGCCGGGCGGCTGGATGAATTGCTGCGCCAGGCGTTGACGGCACGCGCGGACGCACGAGTCTGCGTTGATCTGGGTGATTTCGAGCTGCGGCGGTTCAAGGGCGCACTACACGTGGTGGCTCCTTTGCCGCCATTGCCGCGGGACTTCGAGATGGTATGGCGCGGTCGCGCGCCACTGGTTTTGCCGCAACTGGGCGGCACCCTGCGACTTGAGCAGCGCAAGGGCAGCGGCATCGCCGCCGGATGGCTGCAACGCGGCCGACTGACGGTTCGTATCAGGCACGGCGGCGAAGTGCTACGTCTGGCGTCCGGGGGGCCGCGGCGCACGTTGCGCAACCTGTTGCAGGAAAGCGTATTGCCGCCATGGCTGCGTGAACGGCTGCCCTTGCTGTTTCTGGGAGACGAGCTTGCCGCCGTGCCCGGTATCGGCGTCGATGTGCGATTCCGGTGCGCACAGGGCGGAAAAGGCCTTATTCCGGTCTGGGTGCCTGGGCCGTTCTGACCGCCGGGATTGTCGGGGACAAAACAATCTGCCGGAGGTTTGCTAAACGCGGGGGGCTTTGATAACCTGATTTAGCTGGTCCGCAGGATGAGAATAACGCTCCGCAAAATCTGCAGGAGCGCATCCTGGAATCCCTAACGACCCATAGTGAGGAAGAAAACCATGGCAATTGCAAAGGTAGTGAAATTCGCGATCGCGGCCGTTGCCGGCCTGATATTCGCGACTGCGGCGCTCGCACAAGGCAAGTGGCCCACCAATTTGACGCTGGGCACTGCGTCTGTCGGAGGTACTTATTTTGTTTATGGACAGGTGTGGGCCAGTTTGGTTAACGAAAAAATCGGCACCAGCATCAGCACCCAGCAAACCCAGGGCCCCAACCAGAACATCATTCTGACTGATTCCAAGCAGATCGATTTCGGCATGACTACGATGGGCGTAGCGCTGCAGGCCTGGGAAGGCAAGGGCGAATGGACCAAGGGCAAGAAGTACAGCAACATCCGTGCAATGTTCCCGATGTACGACACGCCGTTTCATTTCGTGGCGCTGGAGAAGTCGGGCATCAAGTCGGTCAAGGATCTGGCGGGCAAGAAATCGGGCGTCGGGCCGCGTGCCGGCACCTGCGGCACGTATTTCCCGCTGATGTTCAAGGCGCTGAATATCGACACCACGATCCGCAACGGACAGGCCTCCGACATGTCGGCGAACCTGCAGGACGGTCTGATCGATGCGTTCCCGTTTTGCGCGGGTGTACCGATTGCCGCATATTCCGAGCTTGAGACGACCAACAAGGTCCGCTTTTTCACCTTCAGCGATGATGAGTTGAAGAAGGTCAAAGCGGCATTGCCGGAATTGTCGGACTCGCTGATTCCCAAAGGCACTTACAAGCAGCAGGCCGAGGATCACAAGACTGTTGGCCTCTACAACTTTGCGATTGCCGGCAAGGATGTATCTGAAGAACTGGTGTATGCCGTGGTCAAGGCGGTGCTTGAAAACAACGCGCAGATGGTCAAGGGGCATGCGGCTGCGAAAGAGACGCTGCTTGCCAACTGGAACCGCAACGGATTCCTGCCGTTCCATCCGGGCGCAATTCGCTATTTCAAGGAAAAGGGCATTGCCGTGCCCAAGCACCTGATTCCGCCGGAATACAAGGGCTGATCGGTCAATTGCAGAACACCGCACTGCGCGTAAGCACAGTGCGGTTTTTTTTATCCGGGAGGGAGGAACATGAGCACAACCACGCCAGCGATGGATGAGGTCGTCAAGCCGCCAATGGCTGATGAGGAATTCAGTGGCAACCGGCGCGTGCTTCACCGCTGGGAGACGTGGTTGTTGGCGGTCTTGTGCATTGGTTTCACCCTGTTTCATCTTTACGTGCTCAACGTCTATTCACTGGAGCCGCTGTTGTTCAGGGCGATACACGTTGGCTGGGGCGCGGCTCTGGGCCTGATTATCTATGCGCCGTTCCGCAGGGCCGCCAAGACCGGAGTGCCATGGTATGACTGGCTGCTGGTTCTGGCTTCGGTAGGCTGTGCGGTGTATATCGCCATCGAACTCGATGGCCTGCTGTTTCGCGCCGGCGCGCAGTTCACCACCGGCGATGTGGTCGTCGGAGTAGTCGGGACACTGCTGGTGCTGGAGTTCGCTCGGCGCACCTCGGGGCTCGCGCTGCCGATCATTGCTGCTGCGTTCATTATTTATTGCTTTGTCGGACCGTGGATGCCCGGTGTGCTGGAGCACAAGGGTTTTGCGGTTGATCGGTTTTTTACCTATATTTACAGTGAATACGGCATTTTTGGCGTCACCACACAGGTTTCATCCTCCTACATCATTCTGTTTGTGTGCTTTGCGGCTTTCCTGCAGGTGTCGAAAGTTGGCGACTACATCAACGACCTCTGCAATGCCATGTTCGGTTGGGCGCGCGGCGGGCCGGCCAAGGCTGCAGTGGCCTCCGGCATCATGTTCGGATCAATATCGGGATCAGCCGTTGCCAATGTCGTGGCGTCAGGCATGGTGACCATCCCGATGATGCGCAAGGTTGGCTACGATCGTTCGACAGCGGCGGCGATTGAAGCAACATCTTCCACCGGTGGCCAGATGACGCCGCCGGTACTCGGAGCCGGCGCGTTCCTGATGGCCGAGATCACCGGAATTCCCTACGGCCAGATTGCACTTGCCGCAGTCATTCCAGCAATACTTTTTTACACGGCTTGCTGGATCCACGTTGACCTGCATGCAATCCGGCTGGGTCTCAAGGGGGTTCCACGCAATGAGCTGCCGCCGCTGAAGTTGATGCTGACGCGGCTTTACTTGTTTTCACCGCTGGTCATCTTTGTCTGGGCGTTACTGGAAGGTTATTCGCCGTTTCGCGCCGGCGGTCTCGGCATCGTCGCCGCGTTGATTGCGGGCTGGTTGTCGCGCTTGTTTAACGATCTGACCAGTGCGGAAGGGCAGGAGGATCCGCGGTCTGCGGCTGTGGTGCTGACTGCCTTGCTGCTGCGTTTCGCGGCCCTCGCGGCGGGCGGATTGCTGATTGCGCTCGGCTTTCAGCACGGCTTGCCGGCGATTAAACCGCTTGGTGAAATGGCGGTATGGGGACTTGCTTTCGTGCTGGTGGTGGTTCCTGCACTCCTGTTCGGCTGGAAGCGCACCCTGGAAGCCTTGAATCTCGCCGCGCGGGATACAGTGCAACTGGTTGCGGTGTGTGCCTGCGCTGGCATCATTGTTGGTGTGATCGCCCTGACCGGCATCGGCGGACGGTTTTCCGAGCTGATTCTCGGCATTGCCGGTGCAAGCCAGCTCGTAGCCATGCTGTTTGCGGCACTGGTTGCGCTGGTGCTCGGCATGGGCATGCCGACAACCGCCGCTTATGCGATCGCCGCGGCGGTCATTGCGCCAGGTCTGACCAAGATCGGCATCCCGGTGCTGGTAGCGCACATGTTTGTGTTCTATTTTGCCGTGGTTTCGGCAATCACCCCTCCGGTTGCACTGGCTTCGTTTGCGGCAGCGGGTATGGCGCAGGCTGACCCGTGGAAGACCTCCTGGACTGCGCTCAAGATGGGTTTGGCGACTTTTCTAGTGCCATTCATGTTTTTCTACTCTCCCGTGTTGCTGATGCAGGGGCCGTGGCTGGGAATTGTGCAGGCAACAATTTCCGGGGCAATCGGTGTGTGGTTCCTTGCTGGCTCTACGGAAGGCTGGTTCGGTGGCAAGCTTGCCATGCCCCTTCGAGTCATCCTGTTCTTCGGGGCACTTAACCTGCTGCATCCAGGGGGGCTAAGTGACTTTATTGGCCTTGGTATCGGTTTGCCTATTTACTTTTGGCAGCGTTTTCGGTTGCGCAAGGCGGTTGCCTAATGATTCAGGTCGTGCTGGAGAAAAGGCTCCGGCACGACCGCCATGACCGGTAAACGTCTTTTATTCAAGACGTTATCGTGCTATTCTTCGGGGTTATTTCAAACTCTGGAAGTAGGGGATTTTCATGGCTGTCGAACGCACGCTTTCCATCATCAAACCCGATGCCGTTTCCAAAAACGTGATCGGTCATATTTACTCCCGTTTTGAGGGGGCCGGGCTGCGAATTGTTGCCGCCCGTATGACCCAGCTGTCCAAAGCCCAGGCTGAAGGGTTTTACGCAGTGCACAAAGAGCGTCCCTTCTTCGGTGAGCTCGTAGCTTTCATGATTTCCGGCCCGGTGATGATCCAGGTGCTGGAAGGTGAAAACGCGATGCAGAAAAACCGAGACCTTATGGGAGCCACTGATCCGAAGAAAGCCGACAAGGGCACCATTCGCGCCGATTTTGCCGACAGCATTGACGCCAATGCCGTGCACGGTTCCGATTCCGTACAAAATGCGGCCATCGAAATCGCTTATTTCTTTCCCGCACTCGAAGTGCACTCGCGCTGAGCGGCGTGCAAGACAACCGGGCTGCCCATGTCGCTCAACCTGCTGGGGCTTAACCGCGAGCAGTTCCAGTCGTGGTGCGCGGAACGGGGCGAAAAACCGTTTCGCGCCCGGCAGATGATGCGCTGGATGCATCAGTCCGGTGTGTGTGACTTTGCTCTGATGTCCGACGTTTCCCGCGGTTTCCGCGAGCAACTGTCGGCCTGTGCGGTGATCGAGGCGCCGCGGGTGTTGAAAGACACCACGGCGCCGGACGGCACCCGTAAATGGCTTTTTGATGTCGGTACCGGCAATGCTATTGAAGCCGTCTATATTCCCGAAGGAGATGCGGACGACGAGCCGGCAGCCGAAGGCGCTCCTGTAGCGCGACGTTATCGCGGCACGCTCTGCATCTCCTCGCAGGCCGGCTGCGCGCTCGAATGTTCCTTCTGTTCGACCGGACGCCAGGGATTCAACCGTAACCTGACCACGGCTGAAATTGTCGGTCAGTTGTGGCACGCCAGCCGCAGCCTGTCGGCGGCGACCGGAATGGAGCGACCCATCACCAATGTGGTGATGATGGGCATGGGCGAGCCGCTGGCGAATTTCGATAACGTGGTATCCGCAATGCAACTGATGCTGGATGACCATGCTTACGGTATTTCCCGCCGCCGACTGACCCTGTCGACTTCAGGCATCGTGCCGGCGATGGATCGTTTGCGTGATGCCTGTCCGGTGGCGCTGGCGGTATCGCTGCATGCCCCCAACGACGCGCTGCGCGATGAGCTGGTGCCGATTAACCGCAAGTATCCGATCAGGGAGCTGATGGCTGCCTGCGTGCGGTACATCGAAAAAGCGCCGCGGGATTTCGTCACCTTTGAATATGTGTTGCTTGCCGGTATCAATGACAGTGTTGCGCAGGCCCGCGACCTGGTGCAGACCGTGAAGCATGTGCCCTGCAAGATCAATCTGATTCCTTTCAATCCTTTCCCGGGCTCCGGTTATGAACGCAGCGCGATACCGGCTATTGCCGCTTTCCGTGATGTGCTGCATCAGGCGGGGCTGACTACGACGGTACGAAAAACGCGCGGCGACACCATTGACGCCGCCTGTGGCCAGCTGGCCGGACAGGTTCGTGACAAAACCCGGCGCGTGCAACGTCGCCTGGAGGAGAGCAGAACATGATTTGCAAGGTTAATGGAATGTTCGTGCATCGCCGTCTTTGGTCGTGTTGGCTTGTTGTGGCCGTATTGGTGACCGGCTGCGCGGGTGGCGGGATGCAGGAGCAGTCGGCTGACCTGCAGCCTTCAGTGAATACCACCGGCAACGAAAGCGACGCCCGGAACCGCGCACGCATCCATACCGAGCTGGCGGCCGGTTACTACGAACTCGGCAACCTCGGCGTGGCACTGGAAGAGGTGCGGATTGCGGAGCAGGCGGATTCTTCCTACGCTCCGATATATAACGTTGCGGCACTGGTTTATGCGGCGCTGAAGGATGACCGGCGGGCTGAAGAAAGTTTCAACCGTTCACTGCGACTGGTGCCCGGGGATCCCGACGCCAACAACAATTACGGCATGTTCCTCTGTCAGCGCAAGCGTGAAGCGGAGGGCATCAAATATCTGCTCACGGCCGTGCAGAATCCGCTTTACCAGAATCCGGAACGCTCGCTTGTCAATGCCGGTGTCTGTGCGCGCCGGCGTGGTGATGACGCCTCCGCACAGGAGTTTTTCCTGCGTGCCGTGGCGCTGCGGCCCAATCAGGCGCAAGCGCTTTACCAGCTGGCAGACCTTGCTTATGTTTCCGCGAACTACGCTGCTGCGCAGGGTTATCTGCGCCGTCTGGCTCAAGCCGCACAGGCCAACGCTGAAGTGCTGTGGCTTGCCGTCCGGGTCGAGCGCCGCATGGGTAATGCCAATGGCGAGGCCAGTTACGCTCAGCAGCTGCGAAAGAATTTCCCTGAATCGAAAGAGGCAGCCGCGTTGCAGGCGGGCCGGTTTGAATGAGCGAAACCGACACAACGGTTGAATCCGCGGCTCCTGAGTCCGCAATACGCCCGGGGCGTGCACTGGCCGAGGCCCGCACAAGCCGTAACCAGACCGTCGCCGAGATCGCGCAGCAGTTAAAGCTTTCGGCGTCTCAGATCGAGGCGCTGGAGGCGGATGACTACGCACGCCTGCCGGGGCCAGTGTTCGTCCGTGGCTTTGTACGCAATTACGCGCGCCTGATGGAGCTGGATGGCGAAGCTCTTGTTGCAGGGTTGACGATGCCCTTGGATCCGCTGGCGGCCGGTGCGGCGATTCCCCATTCCCATAACATTCCGTTCCCTGATGGCCGCGGACCCCGCTGGCCGATTTATGCAGCGCTGATTGCAGTGCTGGCGGCGATCGTGGTGCTGTTCGAATTTATCCATTCATCGCCGCCTGCTGAGGTGACTGATACTCCAGTATCCCCGGCGCCGGCAGTGGCGCAGCAGGTTTTCCCGCCGCAGAGCGACGTTTCTGCAGTAATGCCGACTCAGCCCGTTGCGGAGCCGGCTCAACCGGCTCCGGTTTCAGTCCCAGTTGCCGTCCCGGCTCCCATGCCTGCGCAGTCACCTGCACCCGCAACCGTATCTGCGCCACCAACCCAGCAGATACCCGCTGCGGCGCCTGAGGTAAAACGCGCCGGCGCAGTGGAAATGAAGATGGTTTTTGAAAAACAGTCTTGGGTTGAGGTGCGCGAACGGGATGATCGCATCGTGTTTTCCCAGCTTAGCCCTGCGGGTGCCGTGCAGATCATCCAGGTTGTGCCGCCGCTGAATGTGGTGATTGGCAGCGCCAGCGGCGTCAAAGTGACCTACAAAGGACGATCAGTGGATCTGGCGCCGTATGCCAAGAATGAAGTGGCGCGATTTACACTGGAGTAATTCATTGATGACTGCCTGTCTTCCATCTCACGGTCCGGCGCCACGCCGGCGCAGCTCGACAGTAAAAGTCGGGAATGTGCTAGTTGGCGGCGGCGCGCCGATTGTCGTGCAGTCTATGACCAATACCGATACGGCGGATATCTCGGGCACTGTCGAGCAGGTTGCAGCACTGGCACGTGCCGGATCAGAGGTTGTGCGGTTGACGGTGAACAATGCCGAGGCTGCTGCTGCGGTACCGGTTATCCGTGAGCAACTCGATAAGCGCGGCGTCAACGTGCCGCTGGTCGGCGACTTTCATTTCAACGGACACCGGCTGCTGACCCAGTTTCCGGCCTGTGCCGAAGCCCTGGCCAAGCTGCGCATCAACCCGGGTAATGTCGGCAAGGGAGCAAAGCGCGACGAACAGTTCGCGACCATGATTGACTTTGCCTGCCGGCTGAACAAGCCGGTGCGTATCGGCGTCAACTGGGGCAGTCTTGACCAGGAATTGCTGGCGCGATTGATGGACGAAAACGGACGGCTGGCACAGCCGCGCGACGCGACCGTGGTGATGCGTGATGCGCTTGTGACTTCCGCTCTCGAAAGCGCGAAACAGGCTGAAGATCTGGGGCTGCATCACGACCGTATTGTCCTGTCGTGCAAGGTCAGCGGCGTACAGGATCTGATCTCGGTCTATCGCGACCTGGCGTCGCGTTGTGACTATCCGCTTCATTTGGGATTGACCGAAGCGGGCATGGGCTCCAAGGGCATAGTTGCGTCGACAGCGGCGATGGCGGTGCTGCTGCAGGAAGGCATAGGAGACACGGTCCGTGTATCGCTGACGCCGGAGCCGGGCGGCGACCGCACCCGTGAGGTTATTGTTGCCCAGGAAATGCTGCAGACCATGGGCCTGCGTTCGTTTGCACCGCTGGTGATTGCCTGTCCCGGCTGCGGACGCACCACGAGCACGGTGTTTCAGGAGCTTGCCAATCGCATCCAGAGCTATCTGCGCGAGCAGATGCCCGAATGGCGCGGCCGTTATCCCGGCGTCGAGAACATGCACGTTGCAGTGATGGGCTGCGTGGTCAATGGACCCGGCGAGAGCAAGCAGGCCAATATCGGCATCAGTCTGCCAGGTTCCGGCGAGACACCGGTGGCGCCGGTTTTTGTCGACGGTGTGAAAACCGTGACACTGAAGGGCGATCAGATCGCCGAAGAATTCCAGCGCATTGTCGATCAATACGTGCGCGATCATTACGGCGTTGCCGAGGCGGCTGTTGCCGCGGCGCGCTGACCGGACGGAATTCAGGATATGGCCAACAGGGTGCAGGGCGTGCGCGGCATGAATGATGTGCTGCCGGATGATGCTCGCTACTGGACGTTTTTCGAGAATACGGTGCAGCGCTGGCTGCATGCCTATGGTTATCGTGAAATCCGCATGCCGATCCTGGAGCGTACCGAGCTG
>Ga0222713_10002488_pt1 | contig 19706 bp, 33 predicted proteins | sample C33_649DmetaG_FD_165061 | JGI IMG/M metagenome (GOLD analysis project Ga0222713, IMG submission 165061) | Estuarine water microbial communities from San Francisco Bay, California, United States - C33_649D | ecosystem: Environmental > Aquatic > Marine > Unclassified | place: USA: California...
TCGTAATGGCTTGCATCTGGCCCTCGGCGAAGATGACAAGTACGATACAAGACTTACTGCTGCAGAATGCGATGACCTTGAAAGTAAAGCGAAAGACATTCTCGAAGAAACAAGAGGAAGATTCCCTAGTTTGAAAAATCAAATTGATTTCTTCACGATGGAAACTTGCCTTTGTTCGTTCAAGAAAATCTTTCGTGAACACCATGGACGTTATCTTGGATATTATCTCGATCGCCAGTCTGAAGAAATCATGCAAGCAGAACAAGATGGTTGGGCTGGTATTGAATGGAATGTCTTATGGCAAGCACGCCATGAGACACTAGATGAAAGACTTGCTCCTAGAAGTAAAATCAACAAAGAAAAGTTTACTTTCTTTTTGAGAACAGGTAGAATAGAAAAACTAGATTGGATGTTTGATGATGAGGAAGTCCCGAAACAAGGACTGGAGGCTATATGGTGAGAGTGATTGCGATGGGTGGTGAGCCAGCAACTGGCAAGACTACTCTGATGTTCAAGTTGATTTCGATGGCTGATGATTGGAAGATTTGTAAGCCACAGAAACTTCTTGATGCCATGCATTCAGAAAAATTAAATCTGTATATTCTTGGTAAATATGCAAATGACGGTAATGTGTTTCAAGGGACTGATCGTTTGTCAATGGCTGTGCAACCAGACGCTGAAAAGTTCTTCATGGAATTAGATTATGAGAATGCGAATGTGAATGTAATCTTCGAAGGCGATCGATTGTTTAACGGTAAACTTTTAGATAAACTTTCGGAATTGTTTCCGAATGATTTTAAAGTTCTTGTTCTAACTGCGTCACATGATACCAAAGAACAGCGTCATGTGGATCGCAAGGATGATCAAGACGATAAATTTAAGAATTCTCGTGCGACAAAAATCTCGAATATAATGGGGTCGCTGACACTCATGGACTATATAGAGACAATGGTCAACGAAAATCTCGATGATCAGTCTAAGATTATTGATGTTATTAGAAAATTTTACAACTGGAGTGAATAATTATGCAGTTAGAAGTATCTGTTGAACAGTTGCGCAAAAATAAGTTATTTGTTGCAACACCCATGTATGGCGGTTCTGCCCATGGCATGTATGTTAAATCTTGTCTCGACCTTCAATCCGTATGTTCGCAATATGGCATTGAAGTTCGTTTCTCGTTTATCTTTAACGAGTCACTGATTACTCGAGCACGCAACTATCTTGTTGATGAGTTCCTTCGCGCAGAAGGCTTCACTCATTTGCTCTTTATCGATGCTGACATTCACTTTGACCCACGAGATGTGATTGCACTTCTTGCTTTGGACAAGGAAGTTGTCGGTGGTCCATACCCAAAGAAATCGATCAAGTGGGGCGCAATCAAGGAAGGCGTAAAAAAACATCCAAACATTGAACCAAGTGATATGGAAAAGTTGGCTGGAGATTTCGTCTTCAATCCAGTTCCTGGTACTGAGAAGTTCTCTGTTGCTGAACCAATTGAAGTCCTTGAAATCGGTACTGGCTTCATGATGGTCAAGCGTGAAGTGTTTGATAAGTTTAAAGAACAATATCCACAACTTCGCTATCGTCCAGATCATGTTGGTCAGGCAAACTTCGATGGTTCGCGCTACATCCATGCTTACTTTGATACAGTCATTGATAGCGTTGTAAATGGCGGCAAGGGTTCAGATCGCTACTTGTCTGAAGACTACATGTTCTGCCAGTGGTGGCGTAACATGGGTGGCAGCATCTGGTTGTGCCCATGGATGAAGACACATCACATTGGAACCTATGCATTCACTGGTGATATGCCAGCTGTTGCAAACTTTGTTGGCTCTCTCTAATATAAAGAGATTTTGTTATGATCGTAGGTTTAGTTGGCTTTATTGGAGCAGGTAAAGGCACAGTTGCAGATCTCTTGGTTGAACGTCATGACTTTGAGAAAGAGAGTTTTGCAAATAGCCTCAAGGACGCCTGTGCCACGATCTTTGGCTGGAATCGTTCCATGCTTGAGGGTGACACTTTAGAATCCCGAGCATGGCGCGAACAACCAGATGTTTGGTGGTCAGAAAAACTCGGTCGTGAGTTCTCACCAAGATTAGCACTCCAGCTAATGGGCACAGAGGCAGGTCGTGGTGTATTTCATCCTGACCTCTGGGTTCATACAACAATGCGTCGTTGCGAAAATGCACCATATCACAATTATGTAATTGCTGATGTTCGTTTCCCAAACGAGATTAGTGCAATCATAAAGTCTGGTGGTAAGGTTGTTCGTGTTCGTCGTGGTGAAGATCCAGAATGGTTTGCACTTGCTCGTGAGTGTAATATCTATAACAAACAAGAAATAATGCGCAATGCATACCCAGAAGTTCATTATTCAGAATGGGCTTGGGTTGGTTCACATTATGATATTGTCATGGATAATAATTGTTCGTTAGATGAGTTGACCGTAAGGGTTGATAAGTTGGTTGATTCGTTATATAATAATCGTGTTGAAGCAAATGAGGTCGTTAATTATGAAACTTTCTGATAATACTGTGAACATCTTGAAAAATTTTTCAAGTATCAACTCTGGAATTCAATTCAAAGAGGGTGATACATTGAAGACAATCTCCGAACAGCGCACAATCTTCGTTGAGGCGACTGTCGATGAAACCTTTCCGAAAGAATTTGCAATCCATGATTTGAACAAATTCTTGGCTAAAATTTCTCTTTATAAAGAAGCACATCTTTCTTTCGGCGACGATCGCATTAACATCAGCACCGAAAACAAGAAGCGTTCTGATTACATCAAGTATTGTTCACCAAAAACAATCATTGTTCCCCCAGAGAAGACGATTACTCTTGGTGAATCTGATTGCTCATTCAGTCTCTCACAAGAAGATATTGAATGGATGAAGCGTTCTGCTGGAATCTCTGGTTCTCCACATTTTGTGTTTGAGAGTGATGGTTCGACAATCTATTTCATCGCTACAGATGTGAAGGATGATTCGGCTGATCAATCGAAAATTGAAATTGGAACCGTCGAGGATAATAAGAAGTTCCGCGTTGTTATGCGTGCAGAACATTTCAAGTTGATTGAAGGATCGTATGACATTGAGATCGCCAAGAAAGGTTTGTCTCGTTTCAAACACAAAACTGCAAATGTGACGTATTACATCGCAATTGAAGCAGGTTCATCGACGTTTGGAGAATAATGATGAAAGTAGATAAAGCAAAAGTTCTTGGATGTCTCCAGGAAATTTCAAACTCACTCACTCGTATTGAAGCCGAACGAGATCTCATTAAAGAGATTCTTCAGAAAATGCAAGATGAGTGTGAAATTCCCAAGAAGTTGAGTCGTAAACTGGCAAAAGTTTACCACAAGCGTAACTATGAGGAAGAACTCGCAGAACAAAACGATTTCGTTGAAGTTTACGAAAGCGTGGCTAAATAAAAACTTGGGGTGCAACTGTTCTTGTTGACAGCACAATCCGCCAGACTGCCGCTGTGAGGGTTCACCTCCTCCACCCCAACCTCTCTTCGGAGTTATATTATGCATAAAGATGATGTGAAATTAGGAATATTCTTAGTCGTGTTTATGGTAGTTGCTCTTGTCAACTCCATCTACCTTTGGCTTCCCGCCTCTGCCCCCCCAGTTCTTTTGGTTGTGGGTATTGGGTTATATTCAATTTGGGAGCACAAACGTGGCAACAAGGCGTAATTTTTTCAAGTATCTTGGTCTTGCTGGTGGTGTAGCCACTGGTGGCGTCGTAGCGGCTGCTGCTGTCCTTCCTGACGCTGAGAAATGCGAGGCAGTAAAAGAAATCGAATCCAATGGACACAATGGCAAGATGATAATTGGTGCTACTTATGGTCAACTTGCACCACCAAATGGCACAATCAGTTGCGGTCCACGTTATGTTCCAGGAACGCAAAAGCATGTCAGCGCAGGAATAACCGTCGGACCTGATGGCGAGATGTACTTGATGACAAAAGGAAAATGGCGTAGAATAGTGACTGAATAAACAATCAGGAGTTATATTATGAATGAAGCGTTGTGGGTTGAAAAATACCGCCCTCATACTATTGCCGATTGTATTCTTCCTGATGAATACAAGAGCACTTTTCAATCTTATGTTGATCGCAAAGAGATTCCTCATCTCTTACTTTGCGGCACTCCAGGAACAGGTAAGACTACCGTTGCTCGTGCATTGTGTGACGAGATCGGTTGCGACTATCTAATGATCAATGGCTCGGACGAATCAGGCATTGATACTTTCCGAGTCAAGATTAAAAACTATGCAAGTGCAGTTTCTCTGAATGGTGGCAAGAAAGTCATCATCATCGATGAAGCAGATTATCTGAATCCAAACTCAACTCAGCCAGCCATGCGCGCTGCGATGGAAGAGTTTGCTCATAACTGTACATTCATCATGACTTGCAATTATAAGAGCCGCATCATTGAGCCATTGCATTCTCGTTGCGCTGTGATTGAGTTTAAACTGCGTAAAGACGACAAACCAAAGATGGCAGTTGCATTCATGAAGCGTGCAACAGAAATCTTGAATACAGAAAAGATCCCATTCGATAAGACTGTGTTGATTGAAGTTGTCAAAAAGCATTTCCCTGACTATCGTCGAGTTCTGAATGAACTTCAAAGATATTCTATCAGTGGAAAGATTGATGCTGGCATTCTCTCAAGTGTTGCTGATGTTTCACTCAGTGATCTTGTTTCTGCTCTTCGGGATCAAAACTTTGGAGCAATGAGAAAGTGGGTGGCAGATTTCGGAACAGACGATCCTGCTCGCATTTATCGTAAAATCTATGACAGCCTCTATGATGTCATGGATAAGTCCACGATTCCGAATGCTGTTTTGATTCTCGCCAAGTATCAATATCAAGCAGCGTTTGTCGCCGATCAAGAACTGAACCTCACTGCATGTCTCACCGAGATGATGGTGGAGTGTAAGTTCAATGGCTGATCTATTTAAGGAGATCATTCCGTCTATTCTGCAGACTAAACAATATGCTCTCCTCACAGAACAGGACGAGAAATCGTATCCTGCATTCATGGTGAATCGTGCTCTTTCGTTCCATAGAGATACTGTTCTTTTAGCGAATGAGATGAATAAGTATCCGAATCTTGATAATAAACTCAAATATGATTTTCTCCTAAATATTGTTAGAGCCTCCAAGCGCCAATACTCTAAATGGCACAAGAAGGCTGAAAATGATGATTTGAGTGCTGTGAAAGAATATTATGGTTATTCTGATGCTAAAGCATATGAAACCTTAAAGATTCTAAATGAAACTCAAATCGCTATGATAAAAAAAGAATTATATAAGGGTGATTGAGATGATTGATAAATTAGTTGAAGTTACTTTGGAAAAGCAGGACGACTTCCTTAAAGTCCGCGAGACTCTTACTCGCATTGGCGTCGCAGCCAAGAAAGAAAACATTCTATACCAGTCCTGCCATATCCTCCATAAACAAGGCAAATACTATATTGTTCACTTCAAAGAACTCTTTGAATTGGATGGTAAACCATCTGATATGTCAGATAATGATATTCAGCGCCGCAACACAATTGCAAATCTAATGGCTGAATGGGGATTGGTTAAACTTGTTGATGCAGACAAAACAAAAGACAACGTTGCGCCATTGAGCCAGATTAAGATTCTTCCATTCAAGGATAAGAATGACTGGCAATTGGTTTCTAAGTATACAATTGGAAAAAAGAAAAAGGATCCTGTATGATCTATTTGAGTGTGTACAGACTTCGTGATGATTTAGTATTACCAACATACGGAACTTCTTTAGCAAACTGTTTTGATTTATCTTTCCAGCCAACAAGTAATGTTGTGACTGGATACGATTCATTCAATTCACCAGTTGAGCGCGAAGTAAATTCTTTTGGTGAAGTCCCGATCTATCCAGGAGATCGTCTGTTGATTCCAACAGGCTTGATCATGAAGATTGATCATCGCAAAACCATCGAAACATACGCTGATATCTCACGCGCAGAATTACCATTACAAAATCACAGCATCCGTTTGCATCCTCGCTCTGGACTTTCGCTCAAGAAAGGATTGGTTCTCGCAAACTGTGAAGGAATTGTTGATGTGGATTATCAGGAAGAAGTGTTTGTACTTTTGACAAATATTTCAAAGATGCATGTTACAGTTCGCAGGGGCGATCGCATTGCTCAAGGTGAAGTTGTCTGTAATGAACCATTCCACATTGCTATTTGCAACACACGTCCAGAAAAGCATTCAGAAAGATCTGGTGGATTCGGTTCTACTGGTGTTTCTTCTAATGCCCCTTTAATTGAGGAATGGAAAGTCGACGGACCAACGAATTTTGGCTAAATAGTCTTTGGATGCCCATTTGGGGTCCATAACTATAAACTTGCTTATTAAAGGAGTTACAAAATGACTAATATTACTACAATCGCATCACATTACGGACTCGATCGTCTTCTTCCAACTGCTCTTGGGTTTGAAAATGCGTTCGCTGCTCTCGATAATGCTTCTCATCTTCTTACAGCAACTCAAACTGCATTTCCGCCAGTGAATGTCATCAAGAAAGATGACTACAACTTTATTTTGGAATTGGCAGTTGCTGGCTACAAACAAGATGAAATTGAAATCACTGCTGAGAGAAACTCTCTCAAAGTCACTGGCAAAAAGACAGAAACAGATGATCGCAACTACCTTGTAAAAGGTATTGCTGGTCGTAAGTTTGCTCGTCAATTTGTTTTGTCTGATACAGTAGTAGTTCGTGATGCTGCACTTGCTGATGGCATTCTTTCTATTCAATTAGAAAATGTCATTCCTGAGGACATGAAACCTCGTAAGATTGATATCAAATAACTGAGAACTATATTATGATTCGTGATGAACTATCGTGGGATGAATTGTTTATCTTACAGGCTACTCTGATCTCTCAGAAAAGCAAGGACCCGTCGACAAAGGTGGGGTGTGTGATTGTTAATGATGATAACGTCATCTTGTCGACGGGTTTTAATGGCTTTCCAAGAGGCATTGAAGAAGATTGGAAAGATCGCTGGAAGAGTCCAGAAAAGTATCACTGGGTTGAACATGCTGAACGCAATGCAATCTTCAACGCCGCACGTGTTGGTGTTTCTCTTAACAACTCTCGTGCTTATTTAAATTTTGAACCCAAGCCATGCGCTGATTGCACACGCGCACTGATACAGGCTGGCATCAAGGAAGTCATCGGACCAAACCGACCATTCACAGGTAAGGGTGCTGGCAAGCATTACTCGATCGAGCACGCAGAAGTCATGCTGCGCGAGGCAGGAGTCCGAATACGCTATTTCGACCTCCCCCCAGAACTAGGGTATCCCCCAGAATAGGACGGCTCTCACACCTTCTCCTTCGGTTTTACGGGGATCTCGTAAGTTATTGATTTTACAGGAAAAACCTATGTTGTTTTTCCCTGTGTTTTATACGACAATTGTTGTATGAGATATCACTATATCGTGTCTAAAAACGACAAATTCGGTGCTCGCCACACTCTCTGGCATGTGGGAAATTATCATTATCAGATAGAATGCCGCTCTACTGGCAACAAGATTGACCTTCCAGACACCAGTTTCGAACAGGCAAAACTTGTGTTCGATGAGGTGCTCGTAAGTTATTGATTTTGCAAGAGTTTTCCCTGTTGCCTTTTTTACGGGAAAATGCGATAATATATATATGAAATGTGAAAACACTGTGAAGATTGGTGATGTTGTCAAGTCTCTTGACTTCGTTGGTGTCAATGACTGTTATTATGTTGGTGTCGTGATCGGCATCAGCGAGATGGACGGCACTTTCCGTGCTCGCACCGTACAGCGTGTGTGGCAAGGCAATGCTGACAAGAAAATTCTCTCGGATACTTTTGTCGCTCCGTTGCCTGGCAATTCTTTCTTCGACGATCTCGCTGAAGAAAAAGGTGCTGCTCCTCGCGTGCAGGTTGTGTGGCGTGACTCGTCGGTGGCTGCATAATGAACATCGATACACGACATGGCGGTCCATACGATCGCGGTTCTGCAGACAGTTACTATCGTCGTCCTCGTCGTCCGCACTTTTTTACTGATGCGACGCATGCGAGTGATGAGATCGAAGAGCGATTCATGACCAAGCAGCAGATTGCTGAATACAATCTTGGCTTTGACGATAATGAATCTTCTGGCAATTTCAAAGATTGGGGTTGATATGAGAAAACAAACTGAAACTTTGTTGAGTGAGGCGATCGATCTGGTGGATGGTGTCGATCATGTTCTGGCGAACACCATGACTCAGTGTGATCTGAGTGCCAAGAACTGTTATGATCTTGCTGAGAAACTTGAACGCGCTCGCAACCTTCTTTTGGTTGTCGGCGATCGAAAGTATCAGGCTGAGTTGAATCAAGTTCCTATTTCTACCGAAGGAGTGCCATTCTAATGGGATACTTTGCCAATTTGGAAATCGATGTCATCGAGATGTTTCGCGAAGATGGCATGAAGGAAACTGAAATTGCTGCTTCTCTTGGAATTTCAGTGGTTGATGTTCATAAAATTATCGCTCGATGGGAAGCGGAAGATTATGACCGTGACCCCGACATGGTGAGTTACGATGATCTTGCATTTGATCCAGGTGATGTTGACTATAATGCGGAGCACTACTAATGGGTGATGTAATGACAGAAAGCAAGGTTTTTGAACTTTGTACTAAAATACGACATCTTGGTTATGCAGTTGTCTGCTTCACCCCAGAAGAATTGCGTGGCGCGAATCCTGATCATGTTGAAAACCGTTTGGTTGAACTTGGTTGGGATGTGATTAATGATATTGCAGAAGATATTGAGACTGAACGATTGGTGAAACCTTCTGATGAAGATTGGAATTGGGCAATCAAATGAATGATCCACATGTGACATTCATCGTGGGCTTTCTTTTTGGTTTGGTTTCAGGTATACTAATTTGTATCCCAGCCAAACGAAAAGACAGGTATTTCTACGATGACAAATGATCATAATACATATGCATATCGTCGTTCTGTTCTTGCATCAAAAGCAAGAGTTCCCTTCGACCCTAGCAATAAAAAGCACATGCTTGATTTTGCGAAGTTTGTAAAGTATAATAGTTGGAGAGATGGCTGTTCTTATTTCTTGGAAGATCCCTTTACAGATATTCCGACGATGATTCGAGCAAAGATTGCTGATTACAGTTTATCTAAACTGGTGGAAAAAGTATGAGTGAAGGTGACTTCGAAGTATTGAACCGTGGTACGATTGAGGAGTTACAGACTCTTCGAAAGTTTGCTCGTGAGATGATCTCTCTGAATTCAATTCATGACATGCCAGTTCCTCATGAGATGCGAATGAAAATCGGTCTCTTGGAAATCTTCTATGCTCTTCATATTGAGAAGTATCCTGTATGATGATCTATTGCGCTGCGCGTTTCAAACCCAAAAAGAAACGCAAGCCAAAAGGTGTGATTGCAAAGAAGTATAGTAAGTCCTCAGCCATTCTTGGTGTTGAGAAGTTGCCGAGTCTTTCTTATGGTCCACGAGTTGGTGCTGATGCTGCTCGCAGTATTCAGTCGCTGAAGTCTGATAAAGTCTTTACAGAAAAAAGAGAGAGCCTGATGTATACAGGCACTTTGGTGAAAGGTATTGCTACGATGCACAAATCAAACGCAGTGCCTGTCATCGACGAAGAGCAGATGAAAGATATTTCGAGGATGCGTCGCGGATGATCGGACGCATTCTCTGTTTCTTTGGTCTGCATAAATGGAAAGGATTGTGGCGATCTAGTCGTTGCAGTTACTATCCGTTTGACATCCTTGTAAACAAAACTTGCAAACGATGCGGGAAAGTGGTTGTCCCGAAACAACCACATCATTCATCTGATGAGGATTAATTTATGAGTATTCGTAAAAAGGCTGCTATTGAAACTGCAAAGTTACTTGTGTATTTTAGTATCATTTTCTGTGGCTGTTATGTTCTTCTTGATCAACTTGGTCCGAAGATTGGAGTAATCTTTATTGCCTTGGGTTTAGTTGGTTCACTTGCTTGGTCGGCATATGATTATTTCGTCAGCAAGTTTTCTATGGAAGAAAAGTTTAAACTTTGATTAGTCCATGTAAGGGAATCTGCAAACTAGACACCCAACGTGAGTATTGCGTTGGGTGTTTTCGCACATCTGGGGAAATTACTGCTTGGACAAAGTTGCCTTTGTTCGAGAAAGAGCGTATAATGAGAGAATGCAGAGAACGCGAATATATACAAAGTAATTCCTCAATTTCTTTTGAAAGGTGATTTATGTCTAAAGTAGTGTTTGAATATGAAGGTCAAGTAAGTGCTGGTTTGAATTCTTGGGATCGCGATTCTCAGAAACGAGTCACCGTTGAACTTAACGATGATGATCTTTCTGTTAATGAGATGCTTGAAGAGTTTATGAACTTCATGCAAGCAATCGGATACAAGTTTGATATTGGCGATCGCTTCGAGGTTGTGAATGATTTCAAAACCCAACCAACTCAAGCAAATGTTGACGATTATAAGATCGACTTCAGCAAGCATGATCCGATTGTTGATGAGGGTGGTACTGTAATCGGTACTGTCGAGAAGACACAATATATGCCAACTGCAGTAGAACTTGATGCAGAAGTCGAACGCATTCGCAGCGGAAAGCCAGGACTATCTGAAGAAGCATATGAAATGGCTGCGTATACCAACTTGACAAGCAAACGAGTTTAATCATGCCAGCCAAAACAGGTACGAAACGACATGGAAAGGGTCGTGCAAAATTAGGTTCGAAGAAGCGTAAGGCACGTCGTAAGAAGTCGTGAGTACACTTGAATCAGTAACCCCCAAGTATGACATTACTTGGTATGTGAAGTGGACAGCAAGTATTATCACACTTGTTGGCATCACAATACGAGCCAGTGGTCTCGTCCAATATCAATGGATCGATTTGATCTGTAGTTGGATTGGGGCTGCTGGTTGGTTCTTTGTTGGATTTAGATGGAATGATCGTGCGTTGATGATCCTCAATGGTGTGATTGGTGTGGTTTTGTTTGCAGGAATAATGAGGCACTTTCTGTCATGAAGATTTCAATTGGCAAATATCCAAAAAAAGACGGCGAACAAAAAAAGTCAATTCGCATTGATCCATGGGATACATGGAGCATGGATAATACTCTTGCTGACATCATTCTTCCGATGCTCAAGCAATTACGCAAGACTCAACATGGCGCACCATGCACTGATGATGAAGATGTTCCTGAGCATCTTCGCTCGACCAATGCCAAGCCCAAGAAGAATGAATGGGATACAGACGAGTTTCACTTCAAGCGTTGGGACTGGATCATGAAAGAGATGATCTGGGCGTTTGGTGAGCATTCAAAAGATCGTGAGCCAAACTTCTGGATCAAGAAACCTAAACACAAGTGGGTTGATGTTGAGGGGCAAGATTGGAAAGAAATGGTCACCACTGACAAAGGCATCTACGACGAAGAAAAATCCAAAGCATATTGGAAGCGTAAGAGCAATGGCTTTCGTTTGTTTGGAAAATACTATCAAAATCTTTGGGACTAAATAGTTAAAAATTGAGGATTAATCATGCTACCACCAGTAACAATCTATACAAACAACGACGACATTAAATATGCAATGTTTGAGGTTGAAGAAATAATCTCAAATGAGATTCGCAGAAATGGTTGTTGGAATTATCCTGCCATCGACATTTGCGATAAAGTTCTTGCTTTAGCTGAACATGGAAGTCGAGTGGTTGATGTTGGAGCTGGATTAGGATCATTCACTGTTCCTCTTGCAATTAAATATGCAAACAAGCATATCTTCTCATCATTTGAGCCTATTCAACCTTTGTTTTTGCAGTTGTGTACAAACGTTTTATTAAACAATCTAGATAATGTGAAGGTATATAATGCTGCACTATCAAATTTTAATGATAATGTTAATGCTCCAATCTTAGAGGTTGATACTTGCGGAAATCATGGATCATACTCATTTGTGGCAAATATAAATGAACTTCGAAACATGGCTCCTTCTGCTAAAACAGATGTTTTTGAATTTAAGACTTTAGACTCATACAGATTCGCAAAGGTTGGTGTGATTAAAGTTTCTGCTCCAGGAATGGAACTTGATGTCTTGAATGGTGCAAATGAAACTATTTCAATGAGCAATCATCCACCAGTAATCTTCGAAGCATGGTCAAATGAATGGTACAAGTACCAGAAAGAAGCATTGCTCGATTTCTTCCAAAAGCATGGATATGAACATTATTGCTTCATGGGCGAACACATCATGGCATTTAAGACTTATGCCCAATGGAATGATTGTGTGAATAGCGCACCTGTGGCGCAACCTGTTGCAGCACCAACGGCAACTCATACGCCAACAACTGGTGGATCCTCATTTAAATTTACCGAACAACACCATGACACAAAGAGTGTGTTACAGAATCAAACCGTTCTAAGATAAGGAATAATTTGTGAAAGTTTCTGTTATTACGCCAACTACTGGCAACCCATTCCTCAAAGAATGTATTGAATCCGTCCGCAACCAGACCTATAAAAACATTGAGCACATTGTGGTGGTCGATGGTAAGTCTCGTTGGGAACAAGCGGAAAAAGTTTTATTTGAAGCAGCATTCCCACGAGGCGAAAGCAGCAGCGATAGACTTTTGGTTCTACCTTATCCCACAGGCACTGATCGATATAATGGTCATCGTGTGTACGGTGGCACCACTTATTTCGCAGATGGCGATTATCATCTTTGGTTAGATGATGATAACATGCTTGAGCCAAATCACATCGAGAGTTTGGTTAAATTAGTCCAAGAAAAAAATTTAGACTGGGCATACTCTTTGCGCAAGATCATTGACAAAAATGGTAATGTTCTTTGTTTAGATGATTGCGAATCGTTGGGCGTGTGGTCAAGTATTCTTCATCCTGAAGATTATTTCGTCGATGTCAACTGCTATTTCGTCAAGAAACAAGTTGCTGTTGGAATCACTCCAGTCTGGTATCGCAAATTCCGCGAACCTGGACAGATGGAAATTGATCGCGCAATTGCATCTGTCTTAATGCACCAAAATAACAAATTAAAGTTTGACTGCACACGCGATTATACGGTAAGATATCGTGTTGGCAATACTGGTCTGTCAGTACAAGCAGAGTTTTTCTTGAAGGGGAACGAAGCAATGTTACAGCGTCACAACAATAAACTTCCATGGAAGAAAGAAGCGTGAAACCAATCAAAACAAAAATCCATCAAGGGCATGATCCATTTTTGGATTATACACCCATGGCAGAGGATATGCAGGGTTGGGGTAGCACAGACGAAGCATTTGCTGAAGTCATTGGACAAATTAGACCAACAACAATCATCGAGGTTGGAACTTGGAAAGGATGTTCAGCCATTCATATGGCAAAGACTGCTCTTGAAAAAGGTATTCCACGAGACCAACTTGAGATTGTTTGCGTAGATACTTGGCTTGGTTCAGTTGAACATTATGAGTTTGGAAATTTAAATGAGCAATGCCGAAAGCATGGTCGACCAAATTTCTATGATCAATTTCTTTCAAACGTGGTTCATGCTGGATTGTCTGATGTCATCACTCCATTCCCAATGGATTCAATTAATGCCAATGAATGTTTCCAAAGATGGGGATTCAAAGCAGATCTAATTTATATTGATGCTGCTCACGATTACAATTCAGTTAAACTAGATGCTTTTATGTGGAGTGAAATACTACGCGACGGTGGATACATGTTGTTCGATGATTGGCATTTCGAACCAATTCGACGAGCCGTACATGACACCTTTACAGAGGAAAAGGTCTTTATGACTGGAGGAAAAGCAACGTGGGTGAGGTGAAAAATCCCTGTATCGCAACCATCTTCATGAGTAACATCGACGAGAAGATGGTGAATATGCAAAGGCTCGTTGTTGCCAAATACAACAAATCTGGTATCGTTCATTATCCTGTTTTGACTGCTGCAGATCCTGGATCGACGATGACTCAATTGATTCCAATGATTGAGAGTCGTGGGCATGATGCAATTATGTTCCTAGATGTGGATGCTGTTCCATTAAATGATACAGCAATTGATTATTTCTTCGACAAAGCATATAATGGTTGGGTGATTGGTGATGCGCAACGAAGCAATCACATTCAAAACAATCAACATGTATTTGCTGCTCCACATAATCTAACATTTACATTCGAGACTTATCGAAAGTGTCAAAGCCCATCATTCAGCCCAAATCATCGAGGTGATGTTGGCGAGGAATTGACTTTTAAGGCTAGAGAGAATAATATTCCTCTAGAGATTATGATACCATTGCGCTATGATGCTCCACCAATTCGTATGGATTGGGAACCAAAAGATGCACCACCATATTGGGATCTTGCTGATGGTATGCCAAAGTATGGTATTGGCACAACGTTTGGTACAGTAGGAAATGAAATGTTCTGGCATATGTACCAAAGTTTTCATCCAGGACAAAACGAACGTTTTATTAAGAAATGTGAGGATTTACTAAATGGCTAATCGTAGTGATTTTTTTAATGCTAAACTTCCGCGCAGTTTAAAGCGTGCACTTGCCATGGCTGAGGCTTATGGTTGGGTTAAGGATGCTCATGAGCGTGGCGATCTTCGTCGATCATTAATTGTTGCTCATGCGAATCATGTTGGATTTAAAATGAAGCGTCACAATACTGAAAATCGCGACGCAGGTGATAGTGAATAATGCATTCTTTATCAGAACTTCGTGACTTGCTAGTATCTAAACAGATACAGATACTAGATTATAATGGTTGGCAACTAAGAGTCGGTGATGACACGTGGGTTATAATACACGATGTTCTTTATTTAAATGGTGAAAAGCAAAACCCGAAGCAAAAAGGTTTATTTGACAAATACAAGAAGGTGAATACAAATGACAGTCAAAGCACTCAAACTCGTAAGTGGCGAGGAATTAGTAGTAGAAATTACCGAGGAGACACCGACGGACTTGACCTTTAAGAATCCCGTCGCTTGTGTGATGCAACGTTCAGAGAAGGGTCCAGTTCTTGGCTTTATGCCTTGGATGCAAGCAGGTGATGGTCCATTCGTTATGAATAAAGATAAAATCATTACAGCATGTGAAGTTGCGCAAGAAGTTAAAAACGGATATAATCAGATCTTCGGCGCAGGAATTATGGTTCCGCCACAGCAATTGATTACGGGGTAAAACTTGTCCGATTTTTATACCAATATCTGCGTCTCTGGAAGATACATTCTCTTCAGAGGTGTTGAAAACGATAAAAGGGTCAGGCGAAAGGTTGAATTTCGCCCGACCTTTTTTCTTTCCAGCCAAGAGAAATCTGAATACACAACTCTTGCGGGTGAGTATGTAAAACCCATTCAGCCTGGAACGATTCCAGAGTGTCGTGAATTTTTAGAGAGGTACGAGAGTGTCGACAATTTTCCTATTTTTGGGAATAATCGCTATGAGTATGCTTATATTGCTGATGAGTATTCTGACGATATTCTTTGGGATGTCAGTAAAATACTTATTGCCTATCTTGATATCGAAGTTGGATCCGAAAATGGATTTCCTGAACCAAGAGATGCAAACGAAGCAATCACTGCAATCAGCATCAAAGTTAAGGGTAATTATTTTGTGTTTGGTTGTGGCGATTATGTCAAGCATCGTGACGACGTGCACTATGCAAAGTGTCGAGATGAGTCAGACCTCATACGACGCTTCCTCGACCTATGGAGCAGATGGCATCCAGATGTAGTCACTGGTTGGAACGTCGAGCAATTCGATATTCCATATCTTGCAAATCGCATCACCAAGATTCTTGGTGAAGATGAAGCCAAGAAACTCTCGCCTTGGAATCGTATCAGCAAACGCGAAACGGTGATGATGAATCGCCCAGTGCAGTTCTATGATCTTTCTGGAATTGCTATTCTTGACTACATCCAACTCTATCGCAAGTTCACTTATTCACAGCAAGAGTCTTATCGTCTTGATAACATTGCTCACGTTGAGTTGGGCGAAAAGAAATTAGATTATTCTGAGTTCGAAACTCTACATCAATTATACAAACGCGACTATCAAAAGTTTATCGAGTATAACATCAAGGACGTAGAACTTGTTGAGAAACTCGAAGACAAGATGAAGTTGATTGAGTTGGCATTGACTCTTGCTTATGACAACAAAGTAAACTATGATGATGTGTTCACGCAGGTTCGTATGTGGGACGCAATCGTTTACAATAGTCTCTTGAAAAAGAAAATTGTAATCCCTCAGATGTCAAAGGGTATCAAGAGTTCACAGTATGAGGGTGCTTATGTTAAGGATCCAATCCTTGGTATGCACGAGTGGGTTGCATCATTTGACTTGAACAGTCTGTATCCGCACTTGATTATGCAGTATAATATTTCGATGGAAACTCTTATTGAGCCAGCGAAGTATAACAATGTCATGCGCGAGTTTATTCAAAATGGTAACATCAATGTTGATGCATTACTCAATCAAGAGGTTAAAACAGAAGCCTTATCTGATCTGGGCGTGACTGTAACACCAAATGGTCAATTGTTCCATGTGAATAGAGGTCAGGGTGTGTTGCCTGAGATCATGGATACAATGTACAAAGATCGTACACGCTATAAGAAGTTGGCATTGGAAGCCAAGAAGAAAATCGAAACTGTTCTTGAAGATAAGAATCAAGTTCAGTATCTCGAGAAACAAGTTGCACGATACAACAATCTTCAGTTGGCAAAGAAAGTTACTCTAAACTCTGCTTATGGTGCGCTAGGCAATCAATACTTCCGCTTCTTTGATATTCGTATCGCCGAAGGCATTACTACAGCAGGTCAGTTGTCTATTCGTTGGATTGAGAAGAAGATTAACGAGTATATGAACGACTTGTTGAAAACTCAAAATGAAGATTATGTCATCGCCTCTGATACTGACTCAATCTATTTGAACATGGGTCCGCTGGTCAAGAAACTTTACCCTGATACTTCTGACACCAAGAAAGTCATCAAGTTTATGGATAAGGTTTGCGATGACAAGTTACAACCGTTCATTGATTCTTCTTATGAAGAACTGAAAGAATATGTCAATGCGTTTCAACAGCGCATGGAAATGAAGCGTGAGTCTTTGGCTGACAAGGCAATCTGGACTGCAAAGAAACGATATATTCTAAATGTTCACAACAGCGAAGGTGTGGCGTATGCCAAACCAAAACTCAAGATTATGGGTCTTGAGGCTGTTAAATCATCGACGCCATCTGCTTGTCGAACAAAGATTAAAGAAGCCATCAACATCATTATGACTCAAACAGAAGATGATCTACATAAGTTTATCGAAGGGTTCCGTGAAGACTTTCGAAAACTGCCTGTGGAAGATATTTCATTCCCAAGATCTGTCAATGGTCTTAAAGAATATTCTGATACAGTGCATATCTTCAAGAAAGGAACTCCGATTCACGTGAAGGGTGCTCTTGTGTATAATTATTTTTTGCGAGAAAATAATCTAACAAAAAGATACCAAGAAATACAAGAAGGTGAAAAGATTAAGTTTGTTTATTTGAAACAACCAAACATATTCAACAATAACACTCTTGCATTCATATCAGGAATTCCCAAACAGTTTGGTGCCGATCCATATATCGATCATGATCTTCAATTTGAGAAATCATTTCTTGAGCCACTTGATATCATTCTTTCATCAATCGGCTGGAGATCTGAAAAGATTGATTCTTTGGATTGTTTTTTTAATTAATATGCGATATAATACAAATACATTTCATATGGAGAAATACAAATGAGCCTACTTGAAAAGTTGAAAAAGAACAGCACGATTAAAGATACTGCAATTCTTTCAAAATCCAAGTTCTTTGCCGCAAAAGATATGATTCAAACCAGCATTCCTGTAGTGAATGTTGCGTTCTCTGGCGATCTTGATGGTGGATTCACTCCTGGTCTCACAATGTGGGCTGGTCCGAGTAAGCACTTCAAGACTGCATTTAGTCTTTTGATGGCGAAAGCATATCAAGTAAAGTATCCTGAATCAGTTGTTTTGTTCTACGACTCCGAGTTTGGCACTCCGCAAAATTACTTCACTTCTTTTGGCATCGACATGGAGCGTGTTGTACATACTCCAATTACTGACGTTGAACAGTTGAAGTTTGATATTATGCAACAGTTGAGCAACATTGAGCGAGGCGAGCGCGTGATGATTGTTATTGACTCAATTGGTAACTTGGCTTCGAAGAAAGAAGTTGAGGATGCGATGGATGGTAAGTCAGTTGCTGACATGAGTCGAGCAAAGCAAATTAAATCCCTGTTCCGTATGGTGACACCACACCTCACCCTGAAGGACATTCCTATGGTAGTAGTAAATCACACCTATAAAGAAATCGGTCTGTATCCCAAGGATATTGTCGGCGGCGGAACAGGCTCTTATTACTCTGCTGATAACATTTACATCCTTGGTCGGCAGCAGGAAAAGGATGGAACTGATTTAATTGGTTACAACTTTATTATCAATGTTGAGAAGTCTCGCTATGTTCGCGAGAAAGCCAAGATTCCAGTGACTGTTCGTTTCGATGGTGGTATCAGCAAATATTCTGGTCTGCTTGATATGGCTCTTGAATCTGGGCATGTAACCAAACCAAATGTTGGTTGGTATGCAAAGGTGAATACTGCCACTGGCGAAGTTGATAGCAAGAAGTGGCGTTTGGCTGACACTGAATGCGCAGAGTTCTGGGATAGTATTCTTGGCGATGATAAATTCAAAGAATGGATTCGCACAAACTATCAATTTAGTTCAGCCGTTGCTGGAAATCTAACAACGGAAATTGAAGCAGATGATGAGTAAATTAATAAATCTTGTTGCTAAACTTGAATTTTGGTATGCTCGAAAGTTCATACAACTCGACAAGCATTACACATTTTTCTTAGATTTGAATGGTGACCCTGGATCATTTGCAATCAAGTATCTTAAGAAATATGATGGTGTTATTGTCGAGTTTAATAACGTGAAAGTTGGAGATGATGGTCAATTGACATTTGATTATGACATTATCTCCAATTTGAATAATTGTGATGTGAAGTCTAATAGTTTTGTACGCTTTACTTCTAACGTGATGCGTAATATACTATATTCGGCTATTGAGAACTACGAGAAGGAATCAAATGAAAACGGAAAACTTGATCTTGTCGAATCTGATTCGGAACGAGGCATTCATGAGGAAGTCACTCCCGTTCTTGAAGAAGGAGTATCTGACCGAAAGCCACGAAAGAAAACTCTTCGAGCAAATAAAAGAATTCATTCTAAAGTATAACAGTCTCCCTCCGATTGCGGCTCTTGAAATTTCTCTCAAAGAGTCCACGAAACTCACTGAAGTTGAGTTAAATAAGTCTCTTGACCTACTCAAGGAAGTATCAAGTGACAAATCAGAACAAAAACTCGAATGGCTTCTTGACACTACGGAAAAGTTTTGCCAAGAAAAAGCAATCTATAATGCTATCATGGACAGCATTCAGATACTTGATGGCAAAGATGAGGCGAGGGGCAAAGGAAGCATTCCTACTCTTTTGTCTGATGCTCTGGGGGTTAGTTTCGATCCTCATATTGGTCACGACTTTTTGGATAATTACGCTGATCGGTATGATTTCTATCATCGCATCGAAAAACGCATCCCCTTC
>Ga0222713_10002489_pt1 | contig 19698 bp, 16 predicted proteins | sample C33_649DmetaG_FD_165061 | JGI IMG/M metagenome (GOLD analysis project Ga0222713, IMG submission 165061) | Estuarine water microbial communities from San Francisco Bay, California, United States - C33_649D | ecosystem: Environmental > Aquatic > Marine > Unclassified | place: USA: California...
CACCGCCGAGCCCGCCGCCGCCGAGCCCGCCGCCGCCGAATCCGGCACCACCACCACCCAGCCCGCCGCCAAGCCCGCCACCGCCGAGCCCGCCGCCATCGCCACCACCGCCAAGCCCGCCGCCAAGCCCGATGCCGCCGAATCCGCCGGCAGAGCAAACACTCCCACCAACGATGCCGCCGTTCAATGGATTCCAACCGCCATGGCCGGCATCCGGACGAAGACTTTTAACCGTGGGCACATGTGTGCGCGCGACATCTCCCGCACCGCAATCACCGCCGCCAATACAAATTGCATCGCCACCAAATGCAACAAATACGTCGTCTACCGACGAATCGAGCGCTCCTTCACGAAAATGGTTTGGTGTTTCACCTGGCGTAGTGGGTTCTGTCGCGCTCGGCGCGCTTGCACTAGCATGCGTTGCGCTTTTATATCTTCGTGCCCGTTGGTGCGGTCCAAAGCCTGAACCGGTTGATGAAGAACTTGGAAATCAGATAAGTGTCGTTGATTATGATTCTTCAAACGAAGAGGATGAAGATTTGTTCGCCATGCGAGGCCGAGGGCCCACGAGAATGATTATTAACAATGCTCTATTTCGGGAGCGCAGCCTCCCTCGAACGGTCAGAGACGTGCGCGGGCGTCGATTCACACAATGAATACGATTGCAAGACTCTTCAATCGAGCGCATGACAAATCGTCGACGACCGTGAGCTCGAGCGATGCCGTTAAGCTCGAAAAAAACGTCGAAGGAAAGCGATGCGAGGATATGAATAGTCAACTGAGCAACGCGCCGGCTTCTGCGAGCGAAGCACAAGACGGACATGTACGGAACGACGGCGAGAGCGAGATGAGCCAGCAACAGCATAGTATCGTTGCAAAAGAGATCGACACGAGCGCTATCACGGGATTGCGGGCTATTACAGCTTTACAAATCGCGTGTGGGCACTGGTTGCTGTTCTTCGGAAACAACTCGAACCCGTATTTGGATTTCCAGGGTGGCATTGCGGTGTCCACGTTCTTCTTGATCACCGGCTTTGTCATGCAAGTTGGATACAGCGAGAAAGTAGAATCGCCGCGCTTCCATTATTGGGAGTTCATCAAACGTCGATACGTGCGAATGCTTCCTTTGCACTGGTTTGCGCTAGCGTGGTATGCGCCGTTCATTGCGATTAATTATAGAACCATCGCAAATGATTACAACTTCTGGCAAAACAAGAGCGGTGAAATAAATTTGATCATGGGCATCGTGCTGACGCCGTTTTTAATGCACTCTTGGATATTCTCCCTGTGTTATTGGAACAGCGTATGCTGGTCGTTGAGCTGTCAACTCGGATACTACTTTACTTTTCCATGGCTGTCCCGGAAGCTCAACATGTGGTCGAAAAGGTTTGAAGAAAACGCCGCAAAAGTATCGCCGACCGACGCTGAGTCACAATCCGATGAAGATAAGTTTGGAGCAGTGCAAAAGTCGTACCGAAAGTACATTTGGTATGCGTACCACGCCTCGTACGCCGCGCCACTCACCCTCATTGGCGCACTAAATTCTCCCACGTTTCGCAACATTTGGCGTGACGAACACTTTGAAGCTCGAGCGCACGCCGTCGTCACGGCGTTGGATAACGATTTGGATGGCATGCGTGCGTACTTTTGCGGACGCGCATGGTTTCCAGTACGCATCCCTCTCTTCTTTATGGGCATGTTACTCGGTGCGATGCGTCTTCGATTGGCTCGTTATGGCGTGAAAACAGATGTCGAACGATTCTGGACCAGATTCACCGACTTTGGATCGCTGTTCTTAGGAACTTGGCTTATTACATGCATCGTATGTTCAGGTATTGTGAGCGATTCGAAGAATATCCGAATCTTCAACGAATTTTTCCTCACCGCCCCCGTTGCTTTCTGGCTCTACGGCGTCACCATCGCGCGCAACTCTTACACCGTTCGTGCGTTACGCCATCCGGTACCTCAAGCCCTTGGAACGTGGTCGTTCGCCATGTATCTCTTACAATTTCCTCTTTTCACATCTTGGGCGGCGTTCGAGTACGACACCATGCACGTCTTTCCCGAGTGCGACCGCACCTCGCCGAATGTTCACGTCTGGGCCGATTGTTTCCACAATTTCTCCTCTGAAACCCAGCTCCCAAACGTCGTCGTCATCGCTTTCATATTCTTCCTTGTTCTCGTTGCTTTCCTTTGCCACCATGTTATCGAAAAGCCTGCGAATAAGCTCATGGCAAGGCTGTTATTCTCTCGGCGATGACGTCTTCGAAGCCGGCAGCTGTCGGCGTCACGTTCAAACGCGAGAGCGTGAGGTACTTCACCGCACTCCGCGGCTCGTACGCCGGTCGTGGGCGGGCGCGGAACAAAAGCACATCGGTATCGCTCATGATCGGCGCGAGCGAGGCCACCGGAATCGCTCTCTCGTCGTCGTTTGGTTTGGCGTCCCGTCGGTTACTCAACCACTGCTTCAACGATTCAGGACATCACGGGGATGCCCACTCCAATAGCGATTGGAAGCGCATTATAGCGTGGCTGGTGAATTTGCTCGGCGCCGTGGGGTTGTTAGTGTACGTCTTCATTCGATGGCCGCCTCCGCCGCGAGTGTTCCCGCGTCGTCGGCCCATCTTGAGCGTGCCTTGGTGCGTCACCGCGCGGCTCCTGGGCTACGGCGTCTTCGACTGGCGCACGGGGAAGTTGACGCCTTGGTGGGATTACATAAAAGAGAAACATGAAATTTTAAATGTATTCGCGGGAGATGCGGGGTTCATTACTCAGCGTGGGAGGTTTGCGCTGATGTGGACGGCATTCGCGTGCACACTGGCTGTCTCAATGGTGCTCACCGATTTGACGACGACTAAAGTCACCGGAGATTTCTGGACGCATCAAATATGGGTGTTTGCTTTGCTGTTGACGTATGATATAGTCTTAGGGATCGGCTTGCGCTTAATCACCGTGGGGGCAACGCACGCGAGCTTCCAAGCGGCGGAACGCGTGGGATTTGAATGCGCCGAAAAGGGTGACATTAATAACTTAGAAGACGAGGAGCAGCTCATGGAGATGGGAAGGAAAGCATCTATGGCATTCAACTACGAGCAGAAGAGGATGACTCAGATGTGCTTTATGTTTGCGTGCTCGAGTTTATTAGTGTGCGCGTTGTGGGCGCACTTGGCCAATCCCGCAGATGGTTGCGGTAGCGCGTTTCAAACCTTTTTGGCATACGCCTACACATACGGATTGTACCAAGCTTTTTCGTTGATCGTAATCAACCCTTTTTCGCTTAGCGTGCGGTGGTGGATTTCAGTCTTCTTGTTCACGCGCATAGAAGAGGTGCAAACGGCGGAAGAAACGATGGATTGCTGTTGGAAGAGAAATTGTCCAAAATGTTGCTCGTGCCGGGCGCCGTTGGTGACGCCATTGGAGCAGAAGACGATCGAGCACTGGCTCGTGACTCCGAAGAAAGATCAATCCGTGACAGCGGGACATCTCGCAGTTGCAGCGGCGGCGGCTGGTAAGGTTCGATACAACGTTCAAGACTCGCCGACATCGCCAGCTACTCCTCTGCCGCAGACAATGACCAAGGATCAGACCACAGACGACAGCATTATCACTCCTCGTCGCATGACGTACGACGAAGATTCCGAAGACATAGCTTCGACTCAAGGCGCGCCAACACCGCAGACGCTTACCCCGGAGGCGTTCGGGAAACCGCTAGCGCAAGCGCTAACGCCAGAGCAAAAATATTCCACGCTAAAAAAAGCGGCATCGGCTCGCTATCGCATGACTGAAGAGGAAATCGACCAGGACGTCATCAGAGGTCGACCAGTCGTGCGCTTACGCACGCCCGAAGCGAAAGCAGAAAATTTAGCAAACAGCGCATCGTTCGCCGCCGCGCGCATGGCGCTTATGGCGGCTGGGAAGCTCACGCCCGAGCAAATCGTACGCACGCGCTCCTTTGCGCACGCGCAGCTCGTCTCGCGGTATGCCGACAGCGACTCCGACGTCTCTATCCGAACTCCAGCGCGCGCGAACACAGTCATCGAAGAAGATGATGTTGAAATGGCGCGTGGCGCCGATTTATCCCCACAGGGCGAACCTAAGTCGTAGTCTCCATGCCCAAATAGGAAACCGTCGTGTAACCGACGCTCAACTCCTCAATCCTTGCCGCTCATGCCCGCCGCCAGGTCGTCGTCGCCCGCGGTTTCAAACGCGCCCACCGCCGCTCGTTCGGATTCGAAGGATAACCGCCGACGGCCGATCGCCGCGATCGATGCTCCACGAGTGCAACGCCGAACCGCCCTGCTCAACGCCGCCGTGCTCGCGACACGAGCTTCACCCTCAAAACCCGCGTCTGCGGCGCTCATCGACGCCGCGGCGGCGCAACGCGTGTTTGCAAGCGTTTCTCCATCGATCGTTGCCATCGGTGAGGTGCGAGAGAACGGCGAAGTGGTGTCCCGCGGCAGCGGCGTCTGCTGGGCGACGACGACGGATGCGTGCTACGTCGTCACCAACGCTCACTGCCTGAGTTCATCGAACGTGACGACGAAATCAGCGCCAAGTTTGTGTTTACTTTTCAAAAATATCAGCGGCAGTGACCAAGAGAACGTTCAAGTTGTTTTATCGTCGAAGAGCTTGTTGTACTCCGACGCGGCTCGGGACGTGGGATTCGTACGGGTCGACGTAAATGATTTCCCAAAAGGATTCGATCTCCCTCGCGCTGCCGCTTTCGGGTCGAGCGCGAATCTATTGACTGGGCAGGGCGTGTTCGCTCTCGCGTGTGCGCCAGATGGCGCGAGGACGTTGCACGGAGGAGTCATTTCGGGTTTACGGCGTAAAGCGCCGATGGCTCGCGGAGGCGTACTGTCCGATTTGATCCAAACGGATGCGTCGGTGAGCGAGAGCTCGAGTGGTGGGGCTCTTTGCGACTCAAACGGACGTGTGATTGGGATGTTAACATCGATCGGGGGCGTAAACGGGGTGAATTTCGCGATCCCAATCGACGTCGCGCGACTCGTTGCTGAAGGCACTGCGTAATCTGACAACCTGTTAAATGACGCGGTTACATCATCAGCGAACGTAGATGAGCCGATTTGGCGTTCCGGGGAGCATGTCGCCCGTGATTACGCCTTGCGTCGCCGTGGCGATCAAGTGACGCTTTAAATCAGTCGCGGTCATGTTCGGGGCTACGGTGAGAATTCGCGATGCGACGCCAACGGCGTGGGCCACGGCCATCGAAGTCCCGCTTTGGAAGGAGTACGCGGTGTCACTCGGCGTCGCGCACGATGTCTCGCCGCCGCATGCGCCGAGAATATTGACTCCTGGAGCGAAGAGGTCGACGCACGGACCGGTGTTTGAATAAGCGTATAAAGCGTCGAATTCGTCGCTTGCTCCAACGGTGAGCGTTGCCGCCACATTCGCGGGTGAAATCTGGCACGCATCTTGCCGTTGGTTACCGGCGGCGGTGATGACTAATACGTCTTCGTCAATTAGACCCATGACCGCGCGTTCGAGAGCTTTAGACCAAACGCCGCGGCGCACGCCGAGGGCTAGAGACACGACTGCGGGCAATCGTCGACGGCGACGCTCGTCATAGACCTCCCTCGCGACGAAATCAAGCCCGGCAATCAACGAAGACAGTTCGCCGTTGCCGTGACAGTCGAGCACGCGAACCACATGCACGATAGTGCGTTTCGAATACGCGACGCTCGCGATGGTACTCGCGGTGTGGGTGCCGTGGCCGTCGCAGTCGGACGGGTCGTTGTCGTCGTCGACTAAATCGGTCGCCATGCGAACGCGCTGGTCGCTGAATTCTACATGCGTCCTGCGAACGCCCGTGTCGAGGACGTAAATCGATACAAGGGGCGAACCAAAATCACCGAAATCGTCATCGGCATTTCCGACGCCGATTTCGCGCGGAAGCACTCGTCCGTCCAGCGGAAGCGCACGCTGATTCATGCGGTCCAGCGCCCAACCGCTTTGCATGCCCAATGAGTACACCTCCACGTCCTCTTCGACGTCAACGAAATCGCCGACGCACTCCGCGAGCCGCTCCATTTCGCGCTGTGACATCAAGGCAGAAAAGCCGTGTAGAAATTTACCCCTGTACCGGCGCTTGCACGTGACGCGCAAGCGCATCAGGCACTTGGACCAAGGGGTGTTCGATGCCGCCGCGCGCTCGCACAAAGCGTCGACGACTTCGGCTTCCCCAGATGAAACCAAATACGGTTTCCTCGACGCTGGCACCCCGTGAATAGATACCGCATGCATCGCTATGAATAACACGAACCATGTGAGTACGCGTCGGGCGGTCGACATGTCGAACGTCTCGCTCTGTGGATTTCACCATGGGTCGAACAAAAGTTTGTTAATAACGTTATCAGTTGTTACATTTGTCACGCATACAATCACAGCACGAATCTATCGATGGCCTCCGCAACGCCGTCTTCGTCATTCGTCGCCTCGAGCACATGATTTGCAGAAGCTTTCGTCTTCGTCGACGCATTCGCCATAGCGACGCCGCACCCGACGACACGAAGCATCTCGGCGTCGTTTTCGCCGTCGCCTACGGCGCAAACCTCCGTCGCCGGGTCAACGTTCATGGATTTTAAAAGTTTCAACACGCCCTTGGATTTGTCATTTCCGAGAGGTAATATCTCTAGCATCGTAGGCACGGCCTGCGTGATTTCCGCTCGGCCTTTAAACGCGGCTTCCCAAATAGATCGAACGTTGTCGATGCTCACCTTGCTTGGTCCCATGAGTAACAACTTACGAACGCGTCGTTGAGCCAATAAATCATTCACCGTAGGCACGACCTCGCTCACGGGCTCGTGAAACGTGCGGGACAACTCATCAAGCAAAGGACTCGACGCTAAAGTCGCGCACGTGTCGCCGCAAAATGCGCTTAAGGCTAATCCTTTATGCACGACGTCTTGCATCATCATGAAGGCGTCTCGCGTAACGTCGGTGGGCATCAACGCTTCATACACGAGCGAGCCACCTCGACCGTACACTTCCAAACCTTGCAAAAATACCCCAGGCGCGTTCGTGCCGACGATGCCTCCTGGACCATCAAGACCAGCGGTTGCGGCGGCGCGAATCGCGGCTGGACGAGCTTTACCCGTGGCGACGACGATTTCGACACCCGAAGCCAACGCTCGGCGCAGCGCATCCGCCGTTCTCGGCGTGATCACGCTCTTGCCATTCAACAGCGTACCGTCTAAATCCACGACTAAAACTTTGCGTTGAAACACGGACGACGTACTATCGTCATCGGCGTCTCCCGACGCGCGCTGCGTGAGACCGGTCACTTTCCATCCCAGCGCGTTCAAGGTTTCGCGCTCCGCCACAGCCATTATTTCCGCGTCCGCCTCGCTCACCTCATGATCCAATCCGAGCAAATGCAGCGTTCCGTGCGTGAGCAGCACCCGGCATTCGTCTCGTAACGAATGACCGACGTCGTTTCCTTGTCTCAACGCCGTATCGATGCTAATGACGACGTCGCCGAGCACCGCCATCGGACCAAAGCTCTCGGCGGGAAAGCTCAAGACATCCGTCGCCGAATCCTTCTTACGAAATCCCGAGTTCAGGCTCCGTATGTACGCATCCGAGCACAGCGCCACGCTCAGCTCGACGTGAGAAATCGATTTAGGAAGCACTTTGCGCGCTTTTTTCATCCAGGCTGGCGATTCGCTCGACGACGTCGACTTGCCTTTCTTCTTCGATTTTGTCGTCACGCCGACCAGCCAAGCGATCAACGCCCGCGCGTCCTCCGCAACTTCTCGTCGAAGCGCGTCGACATCGACCCCATTCGAGCTTGTCTCCACTTTCGCATCACTTCCATCGTCGTCGTCGTCGTCGTCCATCACCATGACATCGCACGTGCACTCGATATCGCCGACGTAAAAGCTCTCGGCGTCGTCCTCGTCTCCGCCGTCGTCTCCGTGTTCACCATTCGTCCCATACGCGCGCCAACGCGCGAGAGCGATGAGTGAAGCGTCATTCGATCGCCATCGCCCTTGACGCGCGCTCGACGCTCTGGGGACCATGAACGAAACGTTTGGCGCCGCGCGAGCCGCCGCCCGCACGCGACGCCCAGCGTACGCTCGAGTCGCTGCATGGACGTCACACGACAACGAGTGCGAGGTAGAGTAGAATTTATGAACGTTTCTTCGACGCTTGAACGCACTCGCGGCGGTGCGGCGCGCGAAACGGGCGTGGAGCATGGTCATCATGAAGCGCGGCGCAGACTGCGGCGTACGGAGGCGAGCAAGACGTACTCAGACGTCGGGTCGGGTAGATAGTGGTAAATATCGCAAGACGTTGGGTTGACAATCCAAAGCTAAGCTAAAGTTGACAAATAAAACAAGCGCGGAGCTCGTGGTATTGAGAGCGAACGAGATGTCGAATTTGCGCTCACCAGTGTTGAAATATTCCCGCGGCGCCGAATAAACCATTCGCGCCGGCTTGGATTTGAAGGAAGAAAAAGACGGCGAAAAAGACGAGGGCGAAGCTGACGAGATCGGCTGTCGTCTTCGAGGAGTCGTTAGAATCCCCGCGAGCACCGCGTCCGTCAGGTTTCTTGCTCCAGCTACTGTCAGGTATGGGAATGGCCAGTTTGTCTCGGTCGTACGACGCGAGCAAGTCGCCGACAGCGGCAGTGGGCACGCGCGCCGACGCTCTCGTGACCTCGCCTTGACGGCCGTTCATGCGCGTGGTGTAAGGTAAAGCCTCAATCACCGCCTCGGCTAAGTCATCGATGAAGAGCGGATCAGTGTCCAATGCTGGGACGCGGCCCCACTTCTCGATTCCATTCTCCTCGGCAAGTTCGCGGTACTCCATATCAATTTCTTCGAGCGTTTCGATGTGTTCGCTCACGAAGGAAATCGGTACCGCGCACATGGCTTTCGTGCCATCGCGCCCGAGCTGACGAATGGTGTCATCCGTGTAGGGCTTGAGCCACTCCACCGGCCCGACGCGCGACTGGTACGCTAAGACGTGTTCATTCGCCACGCCCATTCCGCGCAACTCATCAACAATGAGCTGCACGCACTCCTCCATCTCCGCTTTGTACGGATCCCCAGCCTCTTCTACGTACGAAACCGGAACGCCATGGGCAGAAAAGAAGATGATCGGCTCCCTGTTGTCATCAAACTTCTCATTGAGGGTTTGCGAGATTAATTTCGCCATCGCCTTGACGTACCCGGGACGCTGATACCACGACGGAATCACCGTATGTTTCACCCGCGCCAGCTGCTCGTCTTCGGAAAAGTATTGCTCCAATAATCGCAAGCTCGATCCTGAAGTGGAGATCGAGAATTGCGGGTACAAGGGAAGGACAACGAGCCTATTGACGCCGTCGCGCTTGATGGCGTCGATGGCATCCTCCGTAAACGGCTTCCAATACCGCATCCCAACGTACGTCTTCGCCTGAACACCGCGCGCGTCTAAAGCTCCTTGCAATGCCACCGCTTGATCATCCGTGATCCTCCTCAACGGTGACCCTCCCCCGATGGATTCGTACGCCACTCGACTCTTTGGCGCCCGCGCGGCGCTTAAAACGCTCGCCAACAGCCCTTGCAAAAATTGCAGCGACGTAGGGAGCCTGATGATGTCCGGATCGGCGAACAAATTATACAAAAACGGCTGCACGTCATCTAGCGTCTCTGGTCCCCCTAAGTTCAGGAGTAACACCCCAACCTTATACTCCTCGGCGTCGCCGCCCTCGTAACCCCCGTCTTCCTCGACCTCCCCTCGCTCGCCCTCTGATGGGTAATCCCCTTCCCCTCGCGCTCGCGCTCGCGACTGTAATCGATAATTCAACTTCTTATTCCCATACTTCTCCACCCAATCCACATCATTCGGTGTCGATCGCATTTCCACCGTCGTTCTCGACGCCCGGTTCGCCCTGTTCTTGCCCGCGTCCGCCCGCGCCCGCGCTCGCGCCTTCCCTCTCTCCATTCCCCCAAACACCTTTTCTGTTCGTCGTACCGCGCTCGTCGATGTGCCTTCACACATCGATCGTGCGTTCGCCCCCGACATCGTCATCGTCATCGTCATCATCGTCGATCTCGAACTGAATCGATGAAAACCTTTGGAATGACTAGAAAAAAAGTGCAATTAATCTTCGACCTCACTCGCGCGTGTCTCGCTCGTTCGGTTTCTCCTTCACACCGCGAAAAAGGAATGAAGAATGAAGGCCAAAACACCGCGAATGTCCTTTCGAGTCGTCCCGTCGTCGCGCTCTCGCGCTCGTCTCGCGCGGTGACGATGCGATCGCGCCACCCGTCGTCGCGAGGCGTCGAGTGGCGACCGCGCGCCGCCATCGTACGAGCTAGAAAGACTATGTGTCACATGTCCGAATATACCAATTCACCGAGGTCGTCACGGTCACCTCAACGATGCTCGCGCGCGCGCGCTTGTATGCGTTCGCGAGGGCGCGACTATGAGGACAACGACCGCGCGCGAGCACGCGAGCGCTCGATGGCGTTCGAGAGCACCACAGTACGACGTCGATGATTTTTACCGTCACGCGCACGGCGCGCCACCGCGCGTGATTCCCGAACCGACCGTTCGCGCGCGGCATTCACGGCGACGAACGCGACGAACGCGTTCGCGCGAGAGAGTTTTCGTGTGCTTGAATTTTTCGTTCGATCGAATCATTCGCGCGCGAGGCGTGATCGCATCGGGGCATACGTCGTCGTTGAATCGAACGATGATGACGACGACGCACGCCATGGTGACGCGGAACAGCGCGCGTCCACGCCAGAGGTCGACGACGACGGGAAAAGGAATGGCGACGAGGACGACGTCGGTCGTCATCGTCAGAGCGACGACGACGACGACGACGACGACGACGTGGCGCGCGATGAACGCGTGGTCATCGTCATCAGCGCGAGGACGAGCGACAGGGATGACCGGGGTGAGGATGGGCGTCGCGCGCCGAGGCGAGCGAACGCGAGCGCGCTCGCAGGTCTCGCGAGGGACGACGACGACGTGTAAGTCTTCGGGGAAAGATTTCAACGCCGAGGAGGTGATGAGTAAGTATGCGGCGAATGCGGCGAAAGGCGCGCTGGGGGCGGCGGATAAGTTGGCGCGAGCGACGAAGCCGCGGACGTACGACGGCGTCTTTGGGTTGTTGTTTATAAATTTCGCGTTATTCGCGCTCGATCACTGGGCGCACGTCGGCGCGGTGAAGATGCTTTATTTGAATCATGTCCATCCGGTGTGGTGGCAGTTCGCGACGTCGACGTTTTGTCACGCGTCGTGGGAGCATCTGAGCTCAAATATTTTCTTCTTGTACATTTTTGGCAAGCTCATCGAGGAAGAAGAGGGCGCGTTCGGGGTTTGGATGTCGTACTTAGTCACCGGCATCGGTGCGAACGTGGCGTCTTGGTTAGTACTCCCGAAAAGCGTGGGCGGAGTTCTCGGCATCGGCAGTGCGGCGACGGTGAGCTTGGGGGCCTCTGGCGCCGTGTTCGGGCTGTTCGCCGTCTCCGTGCTCGTCAAGTTGAAGCTCAACTGGAAACGAATTTTAGAGGTCATCATCTTGGGCCAATTCGTGCTCGAACGCTTTTTAAGCGAGGCGAAGATGGTGGCGAACGTCGGCGGCGTAGGCGCGAGCGGAGTAAACCACGTGGCGCACTTGGCGGGTGCGCTCGTCGGCGTGCTGCTCATCGCCGTGCTGCATAAAACGCTCCCGCCGAGCGATTGAGCGCCGAGACGACGGCGATTTAGCGTAAGACTGTACTGAAACATTGAATTTTTTATATTTATAACCAACAAAACAAAACATGCGTTCTTAACGCGTGTGAATGTGCGTGGTGGCTGTGATCTAAAACACACCGAGCGCAGTGGCACCAGCGAAAACCAAGAAGAGTATGCCGCCAACAATACCGACGGATCGTTCGCTAATTCGCTTCGAGAGCAAAGACCCGCCGACGACGGCGATGAGTGTCGCTAAAAAATGTCCGAACGTCGCCCCGCATGCGACGCCGATCGGGTTTTGCGCCGCGCCCAATGCCACGGTGGCCAACATGCTTCGATCGCCCCACTCGGCGATGAAAATCAATGTAAATGTTTCAATCAGTGCCGCCATGAGCGGTCCGCGCTGTGCGGTGGATTTGCACACCACCTCTGTTGCTTCTGCAAGCTCACCGTGCTCTTCCGGCGACGACCCGGACTTGGGCATCTCTAAACTTTCCTTCAAAGTTCGCACGCCGAAAAACGCCAAGAGCCCAACTGCGGCCCACTCCCCCAACGGCAACGTCGTCATCAATCCGCTCGGCAATTTCTGAAATGCTCGTCCGATCGCCACCGAAATCACAGTCATCATCGCCAGAGCTGATGTCGCCCCCACCAGCACCCGGAATCGTCCCAATCGCATCGCCAATAACGCGGCGATAAAAAAGGTTTTGTCCCCGAGTTCGCTCACGAAGATCAGCGCGAACGCCGCGGTGAACCCACTCTTCGCCATCGCCCCAACGAAAGACTTCCACGCGCTGTACGACGACGAGGACGACCCTAGACCTAATGTTATATACAGCGCCACCGCCACGGACATCACGACGCCGAAATACGTCGCTTGCAGCGCGTACCTCGTCGTCGGCGCCTCGGCATCTTCGCGCACGAGCTTCATGAACTCCATATCACACGTCGATGGATCCTCCGGGTCGCACTCCTCGTCGGTTTTCCCTTTCGCAGCGTGTGGCAAAGTAACTGTTTTCGCGCGCTCGTGCCGAGCGAATCCCCTGGCGCTCGGCGCGGCGTTCCTCGCGCGCGACGCTCGCGGTGGAGAGGCGCGCGCCCGAGGACGCGCGCGCGCTTGGATGGCAAAACGCGCCCCCGACGCGCGCGAGGCGGTGCGAAGGCGCATTTCCAACACGTTCGTCGTCTTCGACGTCTTCGACGACGCGAACATGGCGGCGAGAGATGACGATGGGAAAATAAAAACGCATGACGTTCTTGGGGTTGCTGACTAGATGTGGGTCGGCGTAAACCCTGATGGGACGACGCGGCGCGCCGGGGGCGACGTCGAATATCGTCGAGCGTTGGACGAGCGATGGAAACGTCATTTGGCGCGGCGTCGAAGAAGGATGTGATGAATGGGAAATAAAATCACACGCCGACCGGGGCGGAGGAAGCGGCGCGCGGGGCGAGCTTTCGGGCTTTTTTAGCGACGCGAGCGCGCTTTTTCTCGCGTCCGTCGGAATTGACCCTCTTTCTCGCCGCGTCTTTCTGCGCCTTGAGCGCGGCTTTCGTGGCAGAGGAGCCAATGAGCTGCGGGGGGTCTTTTAATCCGAATGCCGCGGCGACTTGCCCGAGATGGAGGCGCTTGATGTGGAAGATGTGCTTAACGGCCGATGGAAACGTGGCATACGAGCGGACGTACGCGCGGAACGCATCTTTCGCCAGAGTATTATACGGCTTATCCGAAGCAACTTTGGCCATGAGCTTTTTCATCATATATTGCGCCGCTGGATGGAGATGCGGCATAGATTTGAACATGGATCTGTCGTGTCCCGTCGCACTCTTTGCGTCGTCGAGGACGTTCAACATCGCCACCGCGGATCCTTGTTTGAACTGCACCCCTTCGCCGGCCAGCACGTCCCTAAACTCGCGCTCTTTGGATTGTAAAAACAAGACCGCCTCGCCGTTGGAGCCTAGACGCGCTGTACGCCCGACGCGGTGCACGTACGTCGTTGCGTCATTTGGTGGGTCTACTTGCACCGTCGCACCGACACCAACGAAATCCAAACCACGCGCGCCGACATCAGTACAAAGCAGCACTCCACTTTTTGTCTCGGCAAATTTCCTAAACACACTCGTACGCTCGCTTTGGGCGAGTAGCCCATGGAGACGGAAGATTTCGTATGGACCTTGCGCGGCGTCGTCGTCGTCGTCCATCTTTCCTTTGCTCCCTTTGGCGAGCCAGCGTAAGGTTTTATAGTGATACTCAACTGACTCGCACGATGAAAAGAACACAATGGCTTTCGAAATCGAGCCTTGCATCCATCCCGCGAGTAAGCCCGCTAACGCCGGGAGGCGCGCCTTCATGGACACCTCCACCACGGTGTGATTCAATCCCTCGGGCATGTGAATCTTGCTCCCGCCCTCCATGACGTTCGCCATGCGCTTCAACCCATCGATGTCCATCGTCGCCGGGCCAGCGTTGCGATCGCCGTCGCGATCGTTTCCAGTGCCAACGATTTCCAAATCATCATTTTCAGGATCGATGACGATGGTCACCGGGTCCACCATGCGCTCAGCTAACCGCGCCGTCCCGGGCGTGAGCGTCGCCGACAGCAACGCCGTGCACAAGCTCGCATTCTCCGTGCGACGACTGATTTCTCCTAAAATTGCGTTCAGCGCCTCCTCGAATCCTAAATCTAACAACCGATCGGCTTCGTCCAGGACGAGCCATCGCAAATTATCGACGACGAACGACTCCGTCATTCTTAAGTGATCGAGCAAACGCCCTGGGGTGGCGATCAACAGCACCACGCCCTTGCGCAATCGCGCTTTTTCTTTCGTGCGATTTTCCCCACCCATGACCGAGCTCGTGACAACCCAATGGTACGGTCGCCCGATGACTCTCGCCGTGTCCTCGACTTGCGTCGCCAACTCTCTCGTCGGCACGAGTATCAGCCCTCTCGTGCCTCCCTCGCGCGTCACGCGCGGGGTGATCCCACCAATTTCGCTAAACAGCGGCGCGATGTAGCTCAGTGTTTTCCCCGACCCGGTCTCCGCGCGCACCATGACGTCCCGACCGGCGAGCAGCCGCGGTATCGTTCGCGCTTGCACCGTCGTCGGCGCCGCGAATCCAACGTTCTCCACCAAATGCTTCACCAAAGACGGGGGCAACCCACAATCGGTGAACGTTTTCGCGCGTTTCCCGAAAACTCTCGCGCGATCGCCCCCGTCATCGTCATCCACCTCCTCGACGTCTCGCGCGCTCGACCCTACGTCCCGCGACGCCGCGCTCTTCATCAAACTCGCCCAATCTTTCGCGTCGAACGTCAGCGATTTCTCGCGTTCTCCCGAGTCAACATCTCCTGTGTCGTCTTCATCTCTTGTTTTCACCACCTCGAACGTTTCTTCATTCCCTCTCGAGCGTTTCTTCATTCCCTCGCGCGCTTTGCCTCGCCGTCGCTCAGCCGCCGTCGCGTTCGCCTCCGGCCTCGTCCTCGTGCGATCGCTCGCGTTCACTTTTTCGTGTTTTTCCTTCATTCGCCCTGGAGTCACATCCTTTGAAGTTTTCTTCCCTCCTCCGTCGTCGTTTCTTTCCTTCGTCCATCCACCTCCGTCGCCGGCGTTTCGTCCTCGTTCGCGTCGCTCGCCGCGTTCGCGCGCGCGCGCGCCGCCGCGGTAGCCTTTCTTCTCACTTCGCGCGATCGTGCGCTTTCGAGGGTTTCCGATTTTTTCCCGTCTTTTTTCATCTTCACCGTACGCCAGGTTGAGCACGAAATCGTCCGCCATCGCGTCGTGAACGACCGAAGAAGTGTGATGATGATGATGATGTCATCGGTCGCTGTCCATCCTCACCAGTGACGGTTCGTATTCCACATGGCGGGCCTCCACATCGCGTCGCTTTCGAACGCTCATGCCCGCGCGCACGCGTTCGAAATGCATGGACGATCTCGAACGAGCGCTTGATTTCGCCGTGGAAGCGCGAGAAAGTTCGAGGAACGCGGAGGCGCGAGCAGAGGCGATGGACGCGGAGCGCGAGGTCGCGGAGTGTCGCCTGTGCCTCGAACGCGTGCGGGCGAGAGATATCGAACAAGGGCTCGCCACGTCGTTAGGGTGCGCGTGCACGAACGCGTGCGCGCACATCACGTGTGGAGAGTTGTACGTTCGCGCCAAAGCGTCGTCTTCGGGGCGAGTAAGAGACGAGCGAAGATGTGAGATTTGTTTACGCGAGATGACGTCGTTGCCGACGGCGCGAGCGCTCGCTCGAGCCGAGCGCGACAACGCGCGAGAGACCGTTCGACGAACGACGAGCGCGCGGACGATCGATGGTGATAATTTATCCGACATCGCGCGCGCGAACGCGCGCGCGCGGGCGAGCGCGGAGAGCGGTGGCGATGTCGCGTCGGTTCGCGTCCCGAACGCGGCCGACGCGCCGTCGTCGCTCGCGCTCGCGTGCTTAGCCCCGTGCGCCGCGTGTGCGATGTGCGCGCGCGCGCTCTGGTCTTTTCGCATCGTTTTGTTACTTCTGGGTTTATTCTGCGCGTTGGTGGTATTTTTCGTGCGGTTCTCGCTTTCGTAGGCGTGACGCGCGAGCGCGAGCGCGAGCTCGAGCTCGAGGGGAACGACGTCGCGACGCGTCAGTCATCGACGCCTGCGTCGCGCGAACGACGCCACGTGGGTAAGCACGCGAGGAGACCGTCGAGACATCCAGACTTGACGACGTGACGTCGTCGTCGTGCGCAGACGTTGGCGTTGACGGAGTCGAACAGACGCGAGCGGGACGACGCGAGCGCGAGAGCGGAGCGAGCGGAGCGTTTGAATCATCGCGCGCTCGCGGCGAATCATGACCGAGGTGTTGCACACCCCCACGAGCACGCCTCGAGCGTCGTCGTCAAGAAGTGATGGATATTTCGCAATGTCGTCATTAGCGAGCGAGCGATCGAGCGGCGCGCGTGAGGCGAGCGAGGCGGAAATGTTAGCGGATGCGCTCCGGGACGCCATGTACGTGACGCCGAGACGAGATGAGCGAGCGACCGCACGCGGGTTCTGTTCGGTGTCCTCGAGGTCGGGGTCGTCACCGAATGAATCACCGTTTGGATACGCCTACGGCGAGCGAGATTGCGCGGTGTGTCATTCTCCGCTGGACCGAACGCGCCCGGAGGCGAGCGACGACCCGGAGAAAATCGAACTCGTGACGGCGTTAACGTGTAAGCACGTGTTTCATCGATGCTGCCTGGTACAATGCCGCGAGCACGATATTTACAAGTGTCCAACGTGTCAACAACCACTTCCGCGCGGGTTCACGCCGGAGAGCGTGCGGGAAGAGCGGAATCGAAATAAGATGCGCGATAGGATCATCGCGCGGAGCCGACGAGCGACGGATGCGATTCGACTAGCGCGTGCGAGAGCGATCGTGAACGGTAGTCCGGTGGGTTCGTCGTTTAGTGATACAAATCGTACGCCGGGGACGCCCGGGATGGTGTCGCTCAGTCAAGACACGGGCGAGGCGTTCGCTGAAGTGTACGGATTGCCGCCGCTCGCGCCGCGCGCGGGTGACCGCGGCTCGGGCGAGCGTCACCATCCGTACTCTCAAATCTCACGCTCCCCGAGCTCTGAAGACGATGAATTTTTCGTTAGCTTCACCCAATAACCCCGAGGAAGGCTAAGGATAGTACGAAAGACACATCATCTCGTAGCGCGCTCGCCGAAACGCGAGCGCATTTTAGTTTGCGCATTTCATACGGTACGTTACGGTACACACTGATGTAATAAATCACACAATCACACATGAATCCCTCCTCTCGCGCGCGTCGCCTCTAAAATCGCGGCATGCGATCGCCCGGGTTCACCACTAACGGATCACCTTTCCAATCCGCGACGACGTCCCGCCCATCCGGAAGCGTCGTTCCGATCACTAGCGACGACTCGTCCACGTCCGCGTATTTCATCCTCCCACCACCGCCGCTCGCTTTGATTTTCCCTTCCTTCGCCTTGATGACGGTACTTTTTGTTCCCCCGCTCGCGGTCGCGCACACTCCGCTCGTTCTCATCACCGTCCACTCCGCGCTCCCGTCGACGACCACCTCCGCGAACGCCTTCGTCCACGCCGCGTGCGCCTCTCGAGGAATCGCCGCGAAAAAATCATCCACGTCGCTCACGGATTCAAATCCATTAATTTCCATCTCGATCGCGCTGTCTCGTCCGCCGATCCTCGTCGCGTAGAGCGTCACGCGCTCCGCGTCCACGCCGGCGAGCGCGGCGACGCTTCGCGCCCACTCGCGAAGCGCCTCCAAAGCCTCCGTCTTACGCCCGAACTTCGCGTCCACGCGCCATCGAGCGATCGTTCCGTGCTGTCGAACATGTTTTACATCACCCATCGGTGGTTTCCCACCGTTCACGTCGCTCGCACGAATTCGTTCGAACGCGTCGTCCCCGGGGAGCAACAAGTTGAAGTTTGTAGTGGACGAACGCGAGCGCGCGAGGCGTCGACCGACAGACATTGACGTGCGAACGCCACGTCGAGCGGTCGCGACGTACTTTGAGTGAACGTGCAAAGATGTGGACGTCATCGCGCGGGGCGATGAGGGAGGTGCGCTGTGACGGTCGCGCTCGCCGGTCGTCGCGCGAGTTTCGCCGCCGGAGGCGCGACGGCGACAAACGAATTGACGGACAAATGATTGCGATTGCGTCTCTGAATGCAACAAAATCGTTCATGTTGTATTACAAGTGTCACACGGCGTCGTGTGTATGAGACTGAGGTGGTTAGTGCTATCAATGCGGACAAAGTGGTACATATCGGGGTGGTGCGGGGTCTCGACGCCCGTTGAATGAACATTGGAATGGTGTACACGCGATATCGATGTCGTTCCATCGAATCCCGTCGCTGCGGTCATGCTGTTTCGCTCGATCTCGCGCTTCTACATAGCGCGAGATCGAGCGTTGTGTTTCTTCTTTTCTTATTTCCCTTCGCCGAAATAATACGAAAAATCCGCCTTCAACCCGTCGGCGTACCACCCGCGCGGAACCCAAGAATCATCCGTCGCGTCGTACCACGACAATCTCGGTTTCGTCCTCGCCTTGCGTTCATCGACGATGAGAACACTCCTCCAATACTCGCTGTCTCGTACCATTCGCGTGGCGCATAAAAACATCGGTATCGACGGCACGTACACTTCATTCTCCGCGCTCTTGCGCGTCTCCCCCGCGCGCGCGCGGTTCCCATCCACCTTCCCGAGGTCATTCCCAATCGCGTTCGCGTTTCCTTCAATCGCCCGCGCGATCGCGTTCGCAATCGCGCTCATCGCCGATACGTTTCCTTCGTTCGCATTCGTGTTCAAATCAACCGCCGTCGTCGTCGTCGTCGTCGTCGTCGTCGTTTTCTCTCTCCCGAACGTCCCGATCGACGTCGACGGCGTTTGTCGCGTCAGCATCCTCGCATTCGCGCGCATCGATGAAACTCCAACCCATCGCATTCGACGCATTCTTCACCACTGGTGAGCGCGTGCACGGAATTTCGTGTCGTATGTTTCCTCAACGCGCGATCGCGTGCGGTCGTCGCGACGCGATCGGACGTCCAACGCGCGCGCGATCGACGAACGACACGCGATCGACGAATGGCGCGTTCGTCTCGGTCGTTCGCGCGCTTTTCCACTTTATGTTTTATTTCATCCACTTTATGCTTTATTTATGCTTTATTTCATCCACTGTATGCTTTATTTCACTTCACGCGCGCGTCGTCGGGTGGGATATTTCCCTCGACGTCGACGTCGCGGAACGTCGAGCGATGGGCGTGACGACGTCGACGTCGAGCGTGACTTTGTCTTCATCGCCCTCGCTCTATGACATCCAATGACGTAGTGTATCCTCGGTATGGCGCAGGGTACCGACCGACCGAACGAACGACCGACCTCCCTGACCGACCGACCACGACCACGTCCACGCACGACGTCGCCCCCACCCGAACGCTCTATGACATCCAACGACGTAGTGTATCCTCGGTGGCGGGTCGGGCAGAAT
>Ga0222713_10002492_pt1 | contig 19683 bp, 28 predicted proteins | sample C33_649DmetaG_FD_165061 | JGI IMG/M metagenome (GOLD analysis project Ga0222713, IMG submission 165061) | Estuarine water microbial communities from San Francisco Bay, California, United States - C33_649D | ecosystem: Environmental > Aquatic > Marine > Unclassified | place: USA: California...
CTCAACGATGCACCATCCATCGCCGCCATCCTGCAAGTAAGCCTCGCCAGCACTCATTGCCGCATCGGTGGTTTGGAAGTGCATCACCGCGTGTAAACGCTGAACGCGAACCGCAGCATTGTCCCCGTCTGTCGTGATCATTTCGCCAAGCAAAAGGGTTTTCATTCTGTCTAGTCCTCCGAAAATGCGCTGATTGCAGATTGTTTTGTTCGCCCAAACTGTTTTCCGGAATAGACTCCGTCGATCCTCCGGGTGCAAAACCATCCGCGCATTCCGTTGAATGTGACTCGCTCAAATGAATAGCTAGTCATTCTGTTCCCTTCTCAATGTCCAAAATCTGTTGGTCGTAATCTTCGTCGGTGCCATCGCACTCGACAGTAAAAATTTCAGACGCAGCTACGCTTGCCTCATCCTCGGAGGCGGCGTCAACGGTGTACGTTTTCGTCACCGTGGCACGAATAGTTACTGTGTATGTTGTCATCGTGTTATCTCCTCAATGGATTGAATGCGGGTGACCGTTCTCGAAAGCCTCTAGCGTGAGGTCTCGTGACCCATATTCGACAACGGTCGAAGGCCGGACGATTTCGAGGGAGAACGGCCCATCGGCCCACTTCGAGAGGTTGTTCCAAAGCTTGTCGAATGCTCGCCAGTTCGCGTCGCATTCATGGGTTCTTCCCCAATATCGGACGCCGTCGCAATCCATCCCGGACTCGACCACAAGGATCTTTCCGTTCTCCTGATTTTCTGCAATGGCGCGGTGCAAATATAGCCGTCCGTTTAAACAATCTCGGGTTTCGCTGCGAAGATAAATCCGGTGCAGGATGCGGAGCATTTTCAGGCGAAGCAGTTCTTTCGACACGTCCATTTTCAGACCCCCATGCCGACGCGCGGCATATAGAAAATTTCAGGTTGACCCGGATACAGGTCGTTCATCGACCCGGGCAATTCGCATTGCGGCTCGTATCCATCCTCGGCGTTGCGCTCAACTTCCTGCGCGAATGACTCGATGCAGCGTTGCGTCGGTGCGTCTGCCATCAGGTCCGACAACCAATCGCGCAGCAGTTGCATCCCGACCGGGTTGACCCGGGTCTCGGCATGGCGTTGGACTTCAAAGTAATAACGATCCTCGTCGTTCATGTTTAAACCTCCTCTTTGGGTACTGGTATTGCCCTTTGGATCGCCTTCTGTGCAACATCGACAGCAACTGTCGCCCCCGCCTGATCAAGCACAGGAAGCGCAACTCGCAGGGCATCGAGCAGGTCATAGGCGGCGGCGAACAGGCGAGCCTCCTCTCGCCTCCCCGCAAGGGGGCGGGATGCCCCGACTACCTGCGCGATCAGTCGCTGCCCCTCGGGCGTATGTTCCCAAACCTGCGTTTGAGTCGCCCCCGGTCCGGTTGGAACATAGAGAATTCTCATCATGCCGCCAGCTTCAGGCGTGAAAGGGCCACGGTCGCGAGACTAGACAGGTCGCGCACCTTAATTCCATTCGGCGCGTACACTCGATCCACGCTATTGGCCGACCCGATCCCGATTCCAATTGTCGTGATCCCGAGGTTCGCACCCGACGCGCATTGGGCCATCACTTGCCGCACGTCGCCATCGCCATCCGTCAGTACGAAGCAGACCTTCCGCGTCTCGCGTCGGGTCAGCAGCATATCGTGCGCGATCCGCAATGCATACCAGTCATTGGTCCCGCCGCTGACACTCAGTCGGCGCAACTTCGCCTTGACCCGGGCAGCGGGTTCGTTCCAGTCGCTAATGACGCTGGTCGCGTGAGAGAAACCCACAACCGACACCGCCGTGTTGGCCGACTTAAGAGTGTCGATCAACGCATCGCAAGCTTGAATCGACGATTCGATGCGCTTACCCTCCATCGAACTCGACAGGTCGAGCAGAATCAGCACCGCCGAATCGACACCCTCGTGTTCGACACGCCGCTGGAACAGTCTGTCGCTGCCAGTCGCAGACCGCGCAATCCTTCCGATGTTTAAACTGCCCGACCGGCGATTGGTGTCGAACCCCGAGGTGTCGGTGTCCTCGAACATCTTCCGGATTTCCCGGCGCATCGCGGCGGGTGCGGCGAATGGCGGCGCGTTGATGATAACTTCGCCGGTGTCGAACAGTCCCGGACGGCCTAGGCTCGCCTCCCGGCAGAACGATCCTCCGGCGCAGAGTTGCGCTTCGAGCGTCGGCTCCGGGCTGACCGCGTCCGTGACATCCGATGGACTCGGACGGCGAGCCACAGGCGCGTCAATCTGATCAGATGGGGTATCCCCTTGACCGTCCCCTGATCGCGCCTCCTGAGCCGTTTCCGAGCGGTTTCCGGGCTGGTCTCCAGCCTGATCCCCGGACTGATTGCCGGGCTGGTTTGTCGTCTGCCCCGGCGGCAGCGCGTTCAACCGATCAACGATCCAGCGAGCCAGCGCGAGGGTGTCGTGCGACGAGCCGCAATCGTTTAAACGGATCCGCGCTTCCTGCACGATCGGCTCAAGCCCAAGGGCGAGCGGCATTTTGACCGGCGCATGGTCCCGCAGATGAACCGCAAAGACAAACGGATACTGGCGCGGGTCGGACCAATCGACCCCCTCTGCCTCGCCGACCATCACTCGCAGCAGGTCGGACAGCAGGGGGCCAGCATTCGGAATGAGCGCGGTGTCGACCGCCCGGTTCTCGATCCACGCATCCTCGACGGCGTTGTGCATTTGATCGAGGTATGGGGTCCAGTCGCGAGCGGCAAAGTCGGTCCATTTCCGATGCAGCAACTCGTGAAAAACGAATCCCGCGTACCGAGCCACGGTCGCGCGGTTGACGATCAGATCGTCGGCAACGTCAGATAGGTACATCATCCCCCACTGGTTGATTCCCGCAGTCGTCACGGCCCTAGACCACTCGACCGTCACAGGCTTGATCCCTAGAGCGGAGGTCAGTTGCTGCGTGAAGGTCTCGATGCCTCGGCGCAACTCGTAACCGCGCACATTCGCGCGGCGCAGCAGGTTGTCGATTGTCATGCTCATGCTCCTAGTTGTTTGAACTCGGGCGTGACGTACGCGCCGAAAATTGCCTGTAGTGCGACCGCTCCTTCCGGAGGTTGTTTCGCCGCGATCGTCGTTGACCATGCGTCATCGACCGAGTGCCAGCGCAGGGCGCGGATAAACGCAACCGCTTGCCTGATCGAAGGGGCGTCCACAAGATCGCCCCGGGTCAGACCTTCCCGACAGACCGTGAGAACACCGACAACCAGCACGGCGAGCCGTTCGACGCAGCCGGTATGGCGCATCAACGCCTCGACTTCGACACGCTCCGGCAAAAACGACACCGGCACAGACCGGGCGAACCGATCCAGCAGGGCGGCGTTCATCTGTCGAGTGCCAACATATCGCCCGGAGGCATCGCCGCTGCCGAGCGTGTTATCAGCCGCAATGATCAGCACTCCCGGCGCACGGGTCCAAACCCGACCGCCGATTGAGCATCGGGCGTTGGGTTCCAGCAGACCGTTCAACTGCGCCAACTCGCCTTCGTGGCAGTTGCTGATCTCATCGAGCAGAAGCACCGCCCCGGGCGTCGTGAACGCACGAAGCACCGGACCCGGCACAAATTCGGTCGATCCATCCACGAGGCCGACCGCTCCGACAAACTCCTCGCTGGCACTTGTTTTGTGGAAGTTGACCCGGAAGAACTGCCGCCCGGTACGCGCTGCGAATTGCTGCGCGAGTTGGGTCTTGCCGGTGCCTTTCTCGCCGCCAAGCCACAGGTTCTCCCCGGTCTCCTGAGACTGAAGCAGGTGCATCAGCAGACCCGGCTGCCATATAAAGCATGGATCAATGGGAGGCGCGAGCGGATCCCCGAATAGGGTGACCGACGCATCGCCGCCGCATCCGAAAACAGATTGAGCGGTTTCCGAGCGGGTATCGACCGCCATCGACGCGACGACAGACTCAGCACCCGCCGCCTCGACCGCTTGTTTAAATGGGGCGAATGCTTCAGCGATCGCTGCGGAAACCTCGCGCTGGATCAGGGAGTGATCGAGAACGACATTCGCGGGTGTTGCCGCCTTCGAGGCGACCTCGCGGATCTCGTCCGACAGGCTGCGGACCTGCGCCCGAATCGAGCCGAGTTCGCCGGTCAGATCAGCCGCCGGAGCGGGAGCCGGAGCGGCGCAACTTGCCGCCGCCAGCACGGCAGACTCGGAGAGCAGACCGCTATTGATCGCTTGGGCGAGCCGCTGGCAAGCGTCAAGCTTGGACACAAACTTGTCGGAGGTCAGGGATTCGAGCGCAAGCTTCGCCCCGGCATTGGTCAAAGTGGTCATCAGACGTTGGATCAGATTCATTTTTCGCCCCCTATCACATTGAAAAGTTAGACCCGCAGACACAAGTCGGAAGCCCACGATTGGCCCATTTTGCGGTCAGGCGCACGGTGTAGCCGCACGATGGGCAGAATGCTTTGAGCAGTCGGGTTCCCTGAGTCTTGCGCGTTGTCGCGTTCAATGCCGCATGCGGGTAAGGTCCGAGGCCGGCAAGGATTGCAGAGTACATTCCATCGAACTGCGGCCCCGGGGAGGTCGCCTTGTAGCCTCTGCTCGCCGACGGAATCAGGCCGAGTGCGTCCGCGCTCTTCTGAAACGTCTTGCCGTGGTTGAACGATCCCGGCGTCGTATGAATCAGTTCATGAATCAGGACTGCCAGCACCTCCCGCGCATCTTCGATGGTCGGGGCGATAAGGATTTCGTGGGTGCCGTCTGCACTCGCTTTGTCAATCCAGCACTCGCCGAGTGCCTTGCTGCGCTTCCATGAGGCCGGGAAACCGCAGGAAACGCGGATGCGCTGCGCTGCGGGAGCAGCGGCGAAGTAGTCAAATTGTGGGCGCAGTTCTGCGATCGCAGCGACAAGCCACTCCTCGCGGGTCTGAAACTGTTGCATTTGAGTCCTCCTGAAGCGGGGCGGAATTGCCCCTACCCCGGATTGTCGGACATTTAAACCGATTGTGCAAGTGTTGTATGCAGCGCAAGCACAAGCACCGTAAGGATCGACAGCAACTGAGCGCATCGAGGGGATCCGGACTGCCTTGGATTTCAAATGCTGCGGAGCAGCAAAGCAGGCAGACAACTGTATAAACATACATACCGCCAAAACGCATCAGAACGGCCTCAGAGCGTTTTTTTCTCCGGGTGATGTCAGACCATCAGAACGCCTGCGATCGCCTCACCAAGCGAGTAAATCACAATGTGAAATAAAGTTATCCACAACTCATCCACAGGCAAGCACTTATCCACATATCGTCCACAGGTTATCCACAAAAGTTGACGGCAAGGGTGGAACACCTGATAATGCATACAGTGCTATCGAATGCCATGAGTCGATAGGATTGGTCAATGAGGGGAAAGATGATGAGCAGGATCAGTTCAGAAGATTACCGACGGATGTTGGACGCGGCCGGGGATGATGCCGAGGCGGAAGCGGACGACGCAGGCATTGCGGAGCGTTTAAACATCGAAGGCCGGGAGATTAGCGAAGCGGAACGGCTGGCCGGTCAGGCAGATGCTCCAAGGGTAAGAGGAAGTGACGGAGGCATTGTCGGCATCGAACCGCGCAGACCTCTGACTCCGGCAGCACTCCAGTTCGCTCGCAACGTCGTCAGCGGAATGTCAAGGCGAGAGGCCTACCGCAGCGCATACCCGAACGCAAAGGGATCTGATCAAACGATCAGCGCATCAGCGCACAAGCTTTCGAGGGATCCACGAGTTGCGAAGATCATCGAGACAGGTTGGGAGGAAACGACAGAAGCGTTGGCGGAAGATGCAGCAGCACAGAGAAGGTACGTGGCGAGGTCGCTGGTTGCATTGAGCAAAGCCGGCAAGCAGGAAGGCTCCCGGCTCAAAGCCCTCGAACTACTCGGACGCGCAGCAGGAATGTTCCGAGACCAGCAACCGCAGACCGACAAGCCGCTCACGGCAGATGAACTACGCAAGGAACTCGCAGGGCATCTTCGCCTTGTGTCAGGCAAGTGATGGAGCGCGTAAACAGCACAGCGTCTAAACGGCTCACCGTGGCGTGTAAACGAGCAGCGGCCGCACCCCACCGTACCCGGACCCCCCAAGCCGCGATGCAGCTACCCGTCAGCCCTTTACGCTCGAATCCACTCACGCAGTCACAAGCTGGTTAACCCCCCCCTTCCTTTCCAAACGCACACCCCCCGGGGGTATATATATTTTGCCGTTTAAATGCTATAGTGCTGTTTGTGTAAACGCAAGTTGGTTAAACATGCCAAGACCTAAAGCAACGATGACGCCGCGCTGGGAGATGGTGTTGCGGTTTTTGAAGGCGTATATCCAGATTCATGGATGTTCCCCGACGTATGAAGTATTGGCGAAGGGAATGGGTTTGAAGTCCAGAGCTAACGCGCACAGGATTGTTAAGAGGCTGGAGGCGGAGGGTTTGTTGGACAGAAAGCCGAGGAAGTTTTACGGGGTAAAGATTCGGGACAAGAGCGTGGACGAGGTTTTGTCGCTATGAGCCTGTTGTCTCAGAAGGAGATATCGGCGTATTTGTCCATTGTGGACAAGGTCAGCCCGAAGGAAAGATTGAAGATTAGTCAGCTTCTGGAGCATGACCGTGTTCAGAGGTGCCAAGAATCTTTCTTGTTTTTTGTGCAGCAGATGTGGCCCGTGTTTATTTCGGGAAGACACCACAAGATCATGGCAGATGCCTTTGAACGGGTTGCGCGGGGAGAGTTAAAGAGGTTGATTGTGAATATGCCTCCTCGGCACACCAAGTCAGAGTTTGCGTCTTATTTGCTTCCGGCGTGGTTTCTAGGGAAGTTTCCTGAGAAGAAGATTATTCAGACTGCCCACACTGCCGAGCTTGCTGTGGGCTTTGGACGTAAGGTTAGGAACCTTGTGTCTTCAGAGAATTATGCGAAGGTGTTTGATCTGAAGCTTTCTTCGGATTCAAAAGCTGCCGGTCGTTGGAACACGGACAAGCAAGGGGATTACTTTGCTATTGGTGTTGGCGGTGCTGTGACCGGTAAAGGTGCGGATCTTTTGATCATTGACGATCCGCATTCTGAGCAGGAGGCTAAACAGGGCAATCCTGCCGTGTATGACGGGGTGTATGAATGGTATACCTCCGGACCAAGGCAGCGTTTACAGCCCGGAGGGTCCATCATTATTGTGATGACCCGGTGGTCTAAGCGGGATCTAACCGGGCAGATCCTTAAGAATTCGGCAAAAGACGGGACAGATGACTGGGAAGTGATTGAATTCCCGGCGATTCTTCCTTCTGGGAACCCCTTGTGGCCCGGATTTTGGAAGAAGGAAGAGCTAGACGCGATCAAGGCGGAGATCCCGGTATCTAAGTGGGAAGCGCAGTACCAGCAAAACCCAACCTCGGAAGAGGGGGCCATTGTAAAGAGGGAGCAATGGCGTATTTGGGAGGATGATTACCCCCCGGATTGCGAGTACATCATCCAGTCTTGGGATACAGCCTTTGAAAAACACAACAGGGCAGACTACTCTGCGTGTACAACGTGGGGTGTTTTCCAGAAAGAAGGCGAAAAGGGGCAGTATTTGCCCAATATCATCCTGTTGGATGCCTTCAAAGACCGGATGGAGTTCCCGGATCTGAAGCAAAAAGCCTTTGAGATGTGGAAAGAATGGAATCCGGACACCCTGATTGTGGAAAAACGGGCAGCAGGGTCTCCGTTGATCTATGAATTGCGCAAAATGGGCATCCCTTTGTCCGAATACACCCCCTACAAGGGGCAGGATAAGATCGCCCGCGTAAATTCTATTTCAGATTTGTTTGCCTCGGGGGTAGTATGGAGACCGGAAACCCGGTGGGCAGAGGAAGTTGTGGAGGAAATGGCGTCATTTCCTAATGGCGACCACGATGACCTTGTCGATTCCTCTTCTCAGGCGTTAATGCGGTTCCGTCAGGGCGGATTTATTCAGATTGCGTCTGACGAACCCGACGATCCGGTATATCGTAGGCGCGTTGCGTATTACTAAAGGACGGTCATGGCTACAAATATGGACAAATCCCTGTATTCCGCCCCGATGGGGCTGGATGTTGTTCAGGAAGAACCCGCCATTGAGATTGAAATCGAAAACCCGGAAGGGGTAACCATTGGCGTTGACGGGGTTGTGATTGACTTGATGCCGGATTTGAACAAAGACGGCGAAGTCATTGAATTTGATGACAACTTGGCAGAACACATGGACGAGGGTGAGCTAGAAACCCTTGGCTCAGAGATTATCGGCCTTGTTGACGCCGATATCGCCAGCCGCAAAGACTGGACAGAGATGTTTGTAAAGGGGCTGGATGTCCTCGGAATGAAGTACGAGGAGCGCACAGAGCCTTGGAATGGCGCTTGTGGCGTTTACAGCACCGTCCTTACCGAAGCTGCCGTAAGGTTCCAGTCAGAAACCATTATTGAAACCTTCCCCGCCCAAGGCCCGGTAAAGACCGAAATCATTGGGCAGATCACCAAAGAAAAAGAAGATGCCGCAGAGCGTGTCCGGGAGGACATGAACTACCAACTCACGGAGTTGATGCCGGAGTACCGCCCAGAACACGAAAGAATGCTGTTTAACCTTGGTCTGGCCGGTTCTGCGTTTAAAAAGGTTTACTACGACCCAAGCCTTGGACGCCAGACGGCGGTGTTTATCCCCGCTGAAGATGTGATTATCCCCTACGGCTCAAGCGGAGCGAGGACGGCGGAGCGTGTGACCCACATCATGCGCAAGACCGAGAACGACATCAAAAAGCTTCAGGTAGCCGGTTTTTACCGGGATGTTGACCTCGGGGAACCCGTCAGAACCTACACCGATGTAGAAAAGAAAAAGGCAGATGAGCAGGGCTACAGCCTGACCGACGATGATCGGTATCAAATCTGCGAGGTGCAGATTGATTACAACCTGCCCGGGTTTGAGGACAAAGACGACATCGCCCTCCCCTACATCATCACCATTGATAAAGGAACCAACAAGGTTCTGAGTATTTACCGCAACTGGTACGAAGAAGACGAGCTAAAGCTTAAACGCCAGCATGTGGTCCAGTATGACTATGTCCCGGGTTTTGGGGCTTATGGGTTTGGGTATATCCACCTAATTGGCGGGTATGCGCGAGCCGGAACCGCGCTCATTCGGCAGCTTGTGGATGCGGGAACCCTGTCCAACCTGCCCGGTGGTTTAAAGAGCCGTGGCTTAAGGATTAAAGGGGATGACACCCCCATTGCCCCGGGGGAGTTCCGGGATGTGGATGTCCCCTCTGGCTCGGTGCGCGACAACATCATGCCGCTCCCGTACAAGGAGCCGAGCCAAGTTCTGTCTGGCCTATTGGAAAGAATCACCGAAGAAGGCAGAAGGCTTGGCTCCATCGCTGACATGAAGATCAGCGACATGAGTGCGCAAGCCCCGGTAGGCACCACCCTCGCAATCCTTGAGCGTCAGCTTAAGACCATGTCGGCGGTGCAGGCGCGTGTCCATTATTCGATGAAACAGGAGTTTAAACTCCTTAAGGAAATCATCCGGGACTACGCCCCAACCGAGTACGAATATAACCCCACCAGCGGGGATCGGCTTGCCAAGAGGTCTGATTACGACAGCGTGGATGTTATCCCGGTCTCTGATCCTAACTCCGCCACGATGGCGCAGCGGATCATGCAGTATCAGGCGGTAATTCAATTAGCGTCCCAAGCCCCGCAGATTTATGACCTGCCCCAACTGCACAGGCAGATGATTGAGGTCTTGGGGATTAAGAACGCGGACAAATTGGTTCCGACCAAAGACGACCAGCGACCCAAAGATCCCCTGAGCGAAAACATGGGATTCCTGAAAGGGGAGCCAACCAAGGCTTTTATCTATCAGGATCAGGACGCTCACATTGCCGCCCACGTATCGTTCCTGCAAGACCCCATGATTGCCCAGCAGATCGGGCAGAACCCAATGGCCCAACAGATTGCAGCCGCTGTTCAGGCTCACATCGCGGAACACCTCGGGTTTGCCTACCGCCGGAAAATCGAAGAGCAGATTGGGGTTCCGTTGCCGCCTCCAGAGCAGAAGTTGCCAGAGCAAGTCGAGGCAGATCTGTCGCGCCTGATTGCACAAGCCAGTGCGCAGTTGATGCAAAAGAACATGGCTCAAGCCCAGCAGCAACAGGCCCAACAGCAAATGCAAGATCCGATTGTGCAAATGCAACAGGCTGAACTGCAAATCCGCTCGCAGGAGGCGCAGACCAAGGCGCAGAAGGTTCAGGGCGATCTGGCGATTAAACAGGCAGAACTCCAGATTAAGGCTCAAGAGGCGGCGGCTAAACAGGGTGAAGATCCTGCGGTTGCCGCAGCAAAAGCCCAGCAGGAGATGCAGATTAATCAGTTGCGCAACCAACAGCAGCTTCAACAGGCCGAAGAGCTTCATCGTTTAAAGATGCAGCAAGCCCAAGATGAAACGGCAATGAAAGCCCAGCAGTTCCGGATGAAGCTGCAACAGGATGCACTTCGTATGGTTAATAAACCGAAGAAAGGAGAGTAATTGGACGACAAGATATTGGAGTTGCTGGTCTCGAAGTTAGAAGACCGCAAGAAACAACTCAGCGTTTGTTTGTGCGACGGCGTGGTAAAGGACTTCGCCGAGTACAAAAATTTGTGTGGAGAAATCCGGGGTCTTGCTACCGCACAAATGGAAATAAAAGACCTCGTGCGAAAACTTAAGGAAAGTGACGATGAGTGAACTCTTGATTAGTCAGGATGGTTTAAACACCACAGAACTGCCGCAAACTCCAGAGGAAAAGGCAAGGCAATTGCCTGATCCAGCATCGTACCATTTGCTCTGTGTTTTACCCGAAATCGAGGACGAGTACGAGAGCGGCTTGGCAAAAGCTGGGCAGACGGTTCATTTTGAAGAGGTTCTTTCTCCGGTACTCTTCGTAGTGAAGCTTGGCCCAGATGCTTATAAAGACGAGAAAAGGTTCCCTTCCGGACCTTTGTGCAAGGCGGGTGATTTCATTATTGTTCGCCCAAATTCAGGCACTCGTTTAAAGATCCACGGCAAAGAATTCCGGATCATCAATGATGATTCCGTGGAGGCTGTGGTCCAAGATCCTCGCGGTATTTCTCGTGCATAAGGGGTAAAAAATGGCTGAAATCGAAAAGGTTGAATTTGTATTCCCGGACGAAAAAGAGGCTGCGGAACAGAAGGTTAATGAAGCCGCCGACGAAATCGAAGTTGTTGACGATACTCCGGAGGTTGATAAGAACCGCAAACCATTGGCAGAACCCCCAAAGGAGTTTGCCGATGATGAACTGGAACGATACGACGAAAGCGTAAAGAACCGGATTCGCCACTTCACCAAGGGTTATCACGACGAGCGACGGGCCAAAGAAGCGGCTTTGCGCGAGAAGGAAGAGGCCATTCGTCTTGCCCAGTCGATCATGGAGGAGAATAAAAAGCTCCAAGGGTCGATTAGCAAAAAAGACGCGGTAATGATCGACGGCTTTAAGAAAATGGCCGCGACCGAGATGGAAAAGGCCAAAGCCAAATACAAGGAAGCCTACGAATCAGGCGATCCGGATGCAATGGCAGAAGCCCAAGCGGAGATGACAACCGTTGCCATGAAATTGGAGCGGGTGCAAAAACTTAAACCAACCGCTTTACAAGAAGAAAAGAACGAGGTAAAAGTCGAAAAACCTGCTGTTCAGCCGGACTATAAAGCCCAGCAGTGGCAGCAAAGTAATCCGTGGTTTGGGAAAGACGAGGAAATGACCAGCTTCGCCCTCGGGCTGCATACAAAGCTGATCAATTCGGGAGTGGATCCCAGATCGGATGAGTATTACGACCGCTTAAACGGTCGATTGCGGCAAGTATTTCCGGATGAATTCGAGTCCGAGAAATCCGTGGAAGCGTCTACTCCACGCGCAAAATCGAATGTGGCACCTGCAACGCGAAGCACAGCGCCCAAAAAAATCGTGCTAACGCAAACACAGGTAAATATCGCCAAGCGGCTTGGGGTTCCATTGGAACTTTATGCTCGTAAGGTTGCTGAAGAAATGAGGAAATAAAAATGGCTGAAACAACTCGTACAGACCGTGAACTGGAAAAGCGTGAGCAAACCAAGAGGCCCGCACGCTGGTCTCCTCCACAGCTTCTCCCGGACCCGACCCCTGAAGAAGGGTATGTGTACCGCTGGATTCGCCTAAGCTTGCTCGGGAATGACGACCCGACCAACATTTCCTCGAAACTTAGGGAAGGCTGGGAGCCAGTAAAAGCGTCGGACCACCCCGAAGTTCGTGTTTTTGGAACCAATGTTGACGACAAAGGCTTCAAAGATACGATTCAAATTGGCGGTTTGTTGCTTTGCAAAATCCCGGCTGAGTTTATGGATCAACGCTCACAGCATTACATGGATTCCTCGGAGTCCATGATGAAATCCGTAGACAATAACTTTATGCGCGAAAACGATCCTCGTATGCCGCTCTTCCATGAGCGTTCCAGCAAGGTGACTTTTGGCAAGGGTTCTTAACAAATCTAGGAGTTAAAACATGGCTTACCCCACTGTTTCGGCCCCGTATGGATTCCTCCCCATTAACCGTATTGGTGGAAATCCGTATGCAGGGTCAACTCGTCTAGTGCCGGTTGATTCTGGCGCTATGTACGATGGTGATCTGGTTGAACTGCTGTCTTCTGGCAAATGCAAAGTTGTCGCTGACGGTACCGCTGCCCCGCAAGCCCTTGGTGTTTGCGTTGGCGTTCAGTACACCAACTCGTCGGGTCAAACCGTTCAGGCTCAGTACGCTCCGTCGTCTGGCGTCACGAACGTGGTGGCTTACGTGGTTGATGACCCCACCGCTCTGTTCAAAGTGGCAGTTGTGTCTTCCGGCACGACGATGGCTTCTTTGGGCCGCACGGCTGTCGGTCAGAACACCTCGGTGATTCTGAATGCTGGCAATGCCAACACCGGTGACTCGACGCAAGCAATCTCCAGTACGACGGCTACGACTAACACGTTGCCGATCCGTATTGTTGATGTTGTGCCTGAGACCGCCACCGGTTCGGATGCGTATGTGGAATTGGTCGTCAAGATCAACACCCATACGTATAACAACACCACTGGCGTGTAAGGAGTAAAAAATGGCTATTTCACGCGCACAACTACTCAAAGAACTCCTGCCGGGTCTTAACGCCCTGTTTGGTCTGGAGTACGCACGCTATGGCGAGCAACACAAGGAAATCTACGAAACCGAGACTTCGGAACGTAGCTTTGAAGAGGAAACCAAACTGTCCGGTTTCTCCGCCGCTCCGGTGAAGAACGAAGGCTCTGCAATTGCTTATGACAATGCGCAGGAAGCTTGGACAGCGCGGTATACCCACGAGACGATCGCGATGGGTTTCTCGGTCACCGAAGAGGCGATTGAGGACAACCTGTACGACTCTCTGTCTTCGCGCTACACCAAAGCCTTGGCTCGTGCGATGGCCTACACCAAGCAAGTCAAAGGTGCTTACGTGCTGAACAACGCCTTCACCGGCGGTCCGACCTATGGTGACGGACAAGTTCTTTGCTCGACCTCGCACCCGCTGATTTCTGGTGGTGTAAACAGCAACCGTCCGGCAACCGGCGCGGATCTGAATGAGACTTCTCTTGAGAATGCCGTCATCCAGATCGCCGCATGGACTGACGAACGTGGTCTGCTGATCGCAGCCAAGCCGCGCAAGCTGATCGTCCCCCCGGCACTTCAGTTCGTTGCAACCCGTCTGCTCGAAACCGAGCTTCGTGTGGCAACCGCCGATAACGACATCAACGCGATCAAGAACAACGGATCTATTCCGGAAGGCTATCGGGTTAACAACTTCCTGACCGACCCGAATGCATGGTTCCTGATCACCGATGTCCCCAACGGCCTGAAGCACTTTGTTCGTACTCCGATGAATACGAGCATGGACGGGGATTTCGACACCGGCAACGTGCGTTACAAAGCACGCGAGCGTTATTCGTTCGGTGTTTCGGATCCGCTGGGTATCTTCGGTAGCCCGGGTTCGTCCTGATAATCAAGTTAATCTTGATGGAACCCCGCTTCGGCGGGGTTTTTTATTGACATTATTTAAACGAAGTGATAAAACAAACATATTCCGGGGTTATCCGGTGTTCTGACAGTCCCGGCTGACGACATGCAGACAGAACACCCCGCAACTCGCATGTGAGGAATTTATGGCTACAACCACGTTCTCCGGCCCTGTCGTTTCGCAAAACGGCTTTGAAGGCTCCGCTACCGTTACCACTCTGACCACCACCGGCACCGTTACTATTAACGGTACGACGATCATTATTTCTGATCTGCCGACCTCTGATCCGTCAGTTGCTGGTCAATTGTGGAGTGATTCTGGGGTTCTGACAGTCTCCGCTGGCTAATAGGGGGCATCTACCATGATGCAAACCGACGTTAAAGCGACGGCTATTTCAGCGAGCGTAACGGATGGTGCGGTGTTTGCAGGACCGGCGCGTATCAAGGGTATTGTTGTTACGTATCCTGCTGGACCCGCCACACTGACGCTCAAAGATGGCTCCGGTGGAACAACAATGTTTACCTTTAATGGGCCAGTTGACGCAGGTGCGATCAACATCGTGGTCCCGGGAGAAGGGATTCGTTGTGAGTCTGGCATTTATGCCACCACCACAGCCAATGTATACGCTACGGTGTTTTATGGCTAAATCCCCGGCATGGCAGAGGAAGGAAGGGAAAGCGGAAAGTGGCGGCTTGAACGCCAAGGGCCGCGCCTCTTACAACCGAGCCAACCCCGGCAAACCGGGCTTAAAGCCGCCGCAGCCAGAAGGAGGGTCGCGCCGAGACTCCTTTTGTGCGCGGATGAAGGGGATGAAGAAGAAGTTAACTTCGACCAAGACTGCAAACGATCCAAATAGCCGGATCAATAAAAGTCTCAGGGCGTGGAACTGCTGAAATGCCAAGTACCAGCAAAAAGCAGCATAACTTCATGGCGGCAGTGGCAAATAACCCTGCGTTCGCCAAAAAAGCGGGTGTATCCCGCTCCGTGGGGCAAGAATTCATCAAGGCCGATAAGGGCCGCAAATTTGCAGAAGGTGGCGAGATGAAAGAATCTAAAGCAATGATGCAAAAAGAAATCGGCTTTATGAAGAAAAAGGGCGCTCCGAAATCCATGATTAAACATGAGATGGCAGAGGCCAAAGGCATGAAAAAGGGCGGTATTGCTACGTCCCTAAAGGCTCATGCAGCGATGCCCGCGAGCAAAGCTCACGCCGGAATGAAGGGCGGTGGTTTTGTTAAGGCGGCTGATGGGATTGCCAAGAAAGGCAAAACCAAAGGCACGATGGTCGCAATGCGTCACGGCGGGAAGTGCTGAAATGACTGACGAAGAAAAAGCCGCGAAGTATCGCGAAGAGGCAAAAGCTCTTGTTGAAGGCAGGCCCGTATCCAGCGCAGAAGCCAAGGATATGGAAGCCGAAGCACGACGGGTGAAGGCCGAAGAACAGCAGCGCAAAGCATCTGAGCGTCCGCCGGTTCTTGGTGGAAAGAGGATGCGTAGCGGTGGCATGGTTAGCTCTGCGTCTAAACGAGCGGATGGCTGCGCTATTCGTGGCAAAACTCGTGGCAAGATGGTGTAAACATGAAAAAGCGCACGCGGCGATTTGACGAAGGCGGCGGTATTCGAGAAGGTCGAAACGAGAATATCGACGACGACACCCGCAAACGGGCGATGGCAATGATTGCCAAGCTCAACGCGGCGGAGGAAGAAGAAAAGGCTCCGGTTGTGTCAAAACCCGTTGCGCCGCCAGCGCGTATGGAGCGTCGCCCGCTTCCAGAACGTCGCGTTTCTCCCGGTGGCCCGGAGGGCGGCTTGGATTATGCAGATGCACCTCGTCGCGCTGCGCCAGCGGCCCGGTCTCTTGTGGATCAGATCCCCGGATATACCGGGAAGAACGCCGGAACGCTTGGCAAAGGACCGGCTAGGAACCCCTCAGAGGCGGAGCGTTTTGCTTATAACGCGATGAATGCCTTGGGTCCAAAGGGGGTGGCTGGCCGTGCTGGCCGCGCAATAGAAAGCGGGATTGGGCAGCTAATCTCCGCCGGTAATGCCGGAAGAAAGGCTGGAATTGCCGAGAAGGCCGCAGAACGGGCCGCGCAGGAAGTGGCTAGAGGATCGAGGCGGAGAGTGCCAAGCAGTTTTGAACGCATGGCAGATGAAGCTCCGCAGATGATCATGCCAAAGCGTCCTCCTGCTCCCAAAAAGGATACGTTGCGCCAAGCTCGCACAAAGAAACAAACTGCGCGGAAAAACGAGGAAATGCAGGACGAGCTTACTCGTTTTGCCGATGAGGGAAACCCAAACTTTAAACGCGGCGGTAAAGTTTCGTCGGCTTCGCGTCGGGCCGATGGGATTGCAATGCGCGGCAAAACTCGCGGGAGAGTGCTGTGAGAGCATCGCGTGGTATGGGGGCTATTGCCCCCTCCAAAATGCCCAAGGGCGTTAAGAAGCCACGACGGGATAATACGGATTTCACCGAGTACGCCGCTGGCGGCAAAGTGGGGTTGTATGAAAATATCAATCGTAAGCGCAAAAGAATTGCTGCGGGATCTGGCGAACAAATGCGTAAGCCGGGGTCAAAAGGCGCTCCAACGGCTCAAGCTTTTATTCAGTCGGCTAAAACCGCCAAAAGGTGATTGACTCCGACCGTGAATATGGGGTTGCCAAGCGGGGCAAAACCCGAGGAAGGATGGTTTAAAGATGGCAACGACCGGCAGCACACTGTTTAACCTCGATTTTACTGAGATCGCCGAAGAGGCGTGGGAGCGTGCTGGCCGGGAACTGCGGACGGGCTACGACCTGCGTACCGCTCGCCGATCCATGAACCTGATGACCATCGAGTGGCAGAATCGTGGCATCAATATGTGGACCATCGAACCCGGGACCATCACGTTCACGCCCGGGCTTAACACATATCCTTTGCCGACAGACACCATTGATCTGTTGGAGCAGGTAATCCGGACAGGCGCAAATGTGGCTTCCACACAGGCGGACCTGAACATCACCCGGATCAGTGTTTCTACCTATGCAACCATTCCAAACAAGCTGGTGCAAGGCAGACCCATCCAAGTATGGGTTCAGAGGTATTCCGGGGAGAAAAACCCAATCAGCGGAACCCTGTCTGTTAGTTTAAACAGTACAGATACGACGGTGACGCTGACTTCCGCCGCAGGGCTTCCTGCGTTTGGATACATTGATATTGGGTCAGAGACCATCTTCTACCAATACATCACCGGATCGACGCTTGGCGGATGCGCTAGGGGGCAAAACGGAACAACCGCAGCCTCCCATACAAGCGGTGCGGCGGTGTATTGGAACCAACTCCCCGCCGTAACTGTCTGGCCGACCCCGGATAATTCGCAAACCTACACCTTTGCCTACTGGCGGATGCGCCGGATTCAGGATGCTGGCAGTGGTGTGGAGATCGCCGATATGAACTTCAGGTTCCTGCCATGTTTGGTGGCGGGGCTGGCGTATCACATTGCAACCAAAGTTCCGGAACTGATGCCCAGAATTCAAATGCTCAAACAGATGTATGACGAGCAGTTTGATCTAGCGGCAGGAGAAGACCGAGAGAAGGCGGCAGTCCGCTTTGTGCCAAGACAGCAGTTTATTGGCGGGGGAACCCCGTAATGGGCAATCGGTTTGCCTCCGGTAAACACAGCATCGCAATGTGCGACCGCTGTGGGCAGCAGTTTAAACTGAAAAAACTGAAGCACGAGGTCATCAAGACCAAGCTGTATCAGATCAAAGTTTGCGAAGAGTGCTGGGATCCGGATCACCCCCAGCTTCAATTAGGAATGTATCCGGTTGACGATCCTCAAGCGGTTCGGGAGCCAAGAAAAGATACCACCTACGTGACATCTGGAATTAATGCAGACGGGGTTTCGTCTGGCGGGTCCAGAGATATTCAGTGGGGATGGAATCCGGTAGGCGGAGCGAGATCATTTGATACCGCATTGACCCCAAATTACTTGGTTTTAATGGCCCAAGTTGGTACAGTTACGGTTGAAATAGGAGCATAAAATGGCTTACACACGTTCTGCTGATGGTATTGCAAAAAAGGGCAAAACCGAAGGCAAAAACCTTGGCGATACCGGTCCGACCATTGCAACTCAACGTGGTCCTAGCGGATCTGCCGGGAAAACGAATGCGGACATGAGAAAAATGGGCCGCAATCTTGCTAAAATTGCTGCACAAAAGCGAGGCTGATATGGCAAAAAATAACCTCCCCGCTCAAGCTTATGCGGCACGGGCATCTGAAGGATTAAAACAGCTTGCCAATCGACCGGATATGAGCAGCGCCAACCATGTAAATATGGGCGTTGGCAGCATTGTCCGTAACCCGGATGCTGGCGGCGCAAAAACCTCGGGTATTAAGATTCGCGGAACCGGTGCGGCGACTAAAGGCACGATGGCTCGCGGCCCAATGGCGTAAATCATGACGTACAACGAGCTAGTCACGGCAGTACAAGACTACTGCGAAAACAACTTCCCAACGACGGACATGGATACCATGATCCGTCAGGCGGAGCAGCGCATCTATAACACGGTGCAGATTGCGAACCTTCGGAAGAATGTGACGGGTTCGTTGTCTTCTGGGAATAAATATCTTGCTTGCCCGGAAGATTTCCTGTCGGTGTATTCGCTTGCAATTTATCCGCAAGCTGGTGGTGAATATCTTTATCTTCTAAATAAAGACGTAAACTTTATGCGGGAGGCGTACCCAAATCCCGCAACCACAGGAAAACCGAAGCATTACGCAATATTTGGTCCGCAATCTAATGATGTGGCTGAATTAACATTTATTCTTGGGCCAACGCCAGACGCTGCATATAACGCAGAATTGCATTATTACTACTACCCAGAATCAATTGTAACTGCTGGCACTACGTGGCTTGGCGATAACTTTGATTCGGCGCTATTAAACGGCACAATTTACGAGGCGGCTTTATACATGCGTATGGAGCAGGACTCGGTCAAGCTGGTTAGCGAACGGTACGTGCAAGCAATTGCGTTGCTGAAAAATCTTGGCGATGGCAAACAGCGTATGGATGCATATCGCGACGGCCAAGTTAGGGTACAGGTGAGTTAATGACTATCCTGCAAACGGCAACAACAAGCTTTAAAGTTCAACTCCTACAAGGAGTTCATAACTTTGGGCCAACGTCGCCTAATACATTTAAGATTGCCTTGTACACGGGAAGTGCAACATTAGATGCAACAACCACCGTTTACACGTCAACAAATGAAGTGACGGGATCTGGATATACGGCAGGCGGAAAGGTTTTAACCATTAGCCTATCACCAACCTCCGGAAATAATATCCAAAATGTACCAACGGCCTATGTCTCATTTAATAATGCGTCATGGACCAGCGCAACATTTACTGCCCGTGCGGCTCTTATTTACAACAGCAGCCAAGGAAATAAATCAGTTGCTGTGTTGGATTTTGGGGCTGATAAAACGGTCAATAACGACACATTCCAAGTTATCTTCCCGACTCCAGATGCAAATAGCGCCATTGTGCGTATCTCGTAAGGACTGAAAATGAGTACAGAAATCAGCAAAGCACAAGACGTTGTTTGCGCCGCGTCTACAGTGCGTCCGTCGAATACGGAAACGGCTCGT
>Ga0222713_10002493_pt1 | contig 19670 bp, 20 predicted proteins | sample C33_649DmetaG_FD_165061 | JGI IMG/M metagenome (GOLD analysis project Ga0222713, IMG submission 165061) | Estuarine water microbial communities from San Francisco Bay, California, United States - C33_649D | ecosystem: Environmental > Aquatic > Marine > Unclassified | place: USA: California...
CAGCAGATGCTGATGTTAGATATCCAAGGTCTGCGATTTGTTGAGAACCACTAATAGTTCCAGGAGGAACTGTTCCCGAAACGGCCGCTGCTATTTGTGTTGAAAGTGTATCTACATCTGCTTCAAGTGTAGTTACTCTTGTAGAAACTGAAGCTGAAATTGCAGGATATGTGGTTTCTCTAAATCTATTATTTGAAATAATAGAATTTGCTTGGAATGGTGATATTGTGGTTGGTTTATTAGCAATAACATTACTATTCCAATCAATAGATAATTGGTTTGATGATGAGATTACACCACCAAGAAATATACCTTCAAATGAACCACTAAAAGACCCTGTGTAATCGGCCATACAAGTTCTCCAACTCTAAATAAAATAGTATCTCTAATCAATAAATAGTTAGAGATTAAACATAACTATTTTAAAAGGAATATAAAAGGGAAAGTATTTCATCTAACGCTTCGTGTCGGTGATTATCTTTAAGAACAACAGTGTAAGCGTATCTACTACCTTTGAGTTTTGGAACTTCGTGAATTGCAGAATCGTTTTGATATTTTAAATCAATTTGTTGCGAATCACCACACAAAATCATAGTAGAACCCTTACCAAGTCTTGCCAATACCATTTGTAATTGTTGTTTGGTTAAATTTTGAAACTCATCAACAATACAAACCGCATTATCAAATGTTCTACCTCTGAAATGTGTTAGAGAAACTAATTCAAGATTACCATCCTTTTCCATTTTTTCCAATACTTCAGGTCTATTGTAAACCTTTCTCATATTGTCTCTAATAGGAACTAACCAAGGTTCTAATTTTTCTTCCAAAGAGCCAGGCAAAAATCCATTGTCCTCATTTGATACTGTGGGTCGTGTCATTATGATTTTATTTACTTTTCTTTTAAAGTATAAATCTAATGCAATTTGACAAGCGAGTAAAGTTTTACCACTACCAGCTTTACCAACAATAAAATTATATGGGGTGTCTATGATTTTTGATTTAGCATCTTTTTGTTCATCTGACAAAGTTATAGAGAATTTAATTTCGCCTTTAGGAACTCTTTTTTCTACGTTTTCCATATACCCTTTATGTAAATTACTATTCCAAAAACTTTTATATAACTATCCGTAAATGCAATAAAAAAGGGGGTCCGAAGACCCCCTTTCCTAAATTACTCCGTTAAGAGTTTATTAGATAGTTGAACCCAATGTGTTCAAACCATCAACGTAAACCTTACCGTAGAACTCACCACGAATCATTTCCTTCGCGTAACGAGTCATAACACCCTTACGAGGTTGGAAGTTTTTCGGGTCGTAAACAAGAGGAGTCATAATCAATGGGATGTATGGAGCGTAAACAGCACCAGTCTCAAGGAATTGAGCACCTTTGAAGCCCATAAGGATAACGTTTTCAGTCATATATGGGTTCTTGTAAACAGTGTAACGGTTAGCGAATGAACCTACTTGAGATACACCCATTGCGAACTGCATTTGTTCACCTGTTCCGTTTGCAGTGTATCCTGGGATAGACTCAAGGATAGTAGCAACATCAGGAGAAACTACCAAGAAGTTTGCTCCACCTCTCATAGTCTTAGCGTGGATTTGGTTAGATACGCGTTGGATAACAGTACCCAATGTAGCGAACCAAGTACCTTGGATGTAAGCGGTGTAGTTAGCAGCGCTTTGTGCGAATGCAGCACCAGTCCACTCGTAACCAACTCTAGCTGACCAGTAACCGGTAGTCAATGCGTTAGTCATCAACATATCCAAGATTTCGAAGTCGATTTCTTGAGAGATGTACTCTGACAACATTGAAGTCAATTCAGCTTCAGCGTCAATTGAGTGGTAAGCGTTAAGGTCTTGCGCGAATTCTGGAGTCCATTGTGCCTTCAACTTACGAGTCTTAGCAACGATAGGAATAGAGCGAAGCTCAACGTTCAATTCAGGAATACCTAAATCAGTTTCAGGGTTTGCAGCGAAACCAGAAGTTGATTGTTCGAAATCACCACGAGTGATGTCGGTTGGTTGCTTGTGGTAGAACACACGAACACCACCACCAGTAACAGGAGCACCAGATGCTGGAACAACGAATGTTACAGTAGATGTACCGTTAGTAGTAGTCAAGTTCTCGTATGCGTTAACGATAGTGTTAGCAGAACCGGTTGCGAGTTGGAATGCACGAACGCCTTCAAAGTCAACTGAAGATGATGCGTCAAACGTTACAGTTACTGTTTTCAAAGCAGATACTGCACCATAACGTGAATCGTAGTTGATAGAAGCTGAAGTTGCGTTAGCTACTGTAGCTCTAACCCATGCGTTTGTATCGTTGATAGTGTAACCAAAACGACCACCACCATAAAGACCACCTGAAGCTTGACCAGCAGTTTCGGTAACACCGAATACAGAGTCAGCTTGTGAATCTTTACCAGAACCAGTAGTGAAACCTGGTTGACCTGTACCATACTTGAAGTCCAAGTAGAATACGAGACCAGAAGGTAAGTTCATTGGTTGAACCGAAACGAATTCCTTCGCTGCGATTTCAGAGAAAATACGGCGAACCAAAGGAAGAGCAACACCGCTCCACTCTTCAGAGTTTGCCGAAGTACCTGTTGCAGATGCTTCAGATACTAATTGCTTTGCTTGGTTCTCAAGGAGAGTAGCCATGCCTGACTTTTCGAAATCAGAAGATAATCCTTCTAAAAGACCAGTCTTAGCCCATTTAGATACGATACCTTTTGTCTCTTCAGACATTCTCTTGTTGAAACCAGCAGATTCAGCTAAAATGTTATTTACTTTCATTTTAATCCTTTTTCTTTTGGGTTTTTTATTTAATTAAACCAGCTAACTTCTTAAATCTTTCAGCTACTGCGTCACCTTCAGATAAAATCTTTTTAGGAGCTGCAGTTGACTTCATTGGTTTAGAAGCGAGTGATTCTTTAACAACAGTTTTCTTTTTTCTTGCAACATTTAAGTTTTCACCTAAAGTAGCAAATACTAATTTTACTTCTCTCAAGTTAGCAGCTCTATCAAAGTTTTCAATCACTTTAACTTTTTGAGATTCGTTCAAATCAAAAGTTCTGAACAACTTGTTAGTGTAAAGAAGCTTTGCGTTGAGTAAGTTTACTTCGTTGATAGTGCTTCTCATAGACTGAATAGTCTTGTAAGCTTCTTGCAACTCTTCTTCTTTCTCTTCGTTCCAACCTTCGTTAGACTCTTCTTCCTCTTCATTAACTTCCTCTTCTTCGCCTTCCATTTCTTTCAAGGTGCGGATGATTTCGTTAATGTCCAAGTCTTCTTCCTCTTCTTCAGAAACCGGCTCTTCTTCCATTTCATCTTCTTCAGATGTCATTTCTTCTTCACCTTCTTCTTCGGTAATTTCTTCTTCTTCGGAAGCCATTGCGTCTTCTAACTCTCTGATTACAGCTTCAAGGTCAAGGTCATCTTCTTCGGTGTCTTCTTCTTCATCACCTGAAAGTTCGTATTCCTCACCCTCTTCGCCATCTTCAGCAGCCATATCCAATTCTTCTTCAGCGTCCATTTGGTCTTCTTCAGAATACATTTCATCCTCTTCTTCAGTCATCTCTTCTTCAGCACCCATTTCAGCGTCAGCGGACATTTCGTCCTCTTCTTCCATTGCAGGTACTTCAGCAGCCATCTCTTCTTCTTCTTCAGAAACTTCCTCGTCATCGAGTTCTTCTGCAAGTTTGTGAGATAACATAGACTGAATTCGTGGAGCAAATGCTTCTTCTAAAGCCAACTTAGCGTTAGCTAAAGCAGTTTCTTTTACGGCTTTTGCATCAGCGATAGCTTCTTTGAGCAAATCTGATTTTGCCATTTTAAACTCCTAAATTAATTTTCGGGGTAGTAAGGTTATTTGTAAACCTTAATAGTACAATTATAATAATAAAGTTATAGCCCATTGGGGGACTACATTTTTGGTAATAAATAGGGAAACTTTTTGTAAAACAATAAAGTGTTTACCATTTACTCTTGTTGTTGGCGTCGTGTCCACTCTTTACGGAGCGCTTGATTTCGTAGCTCTCTCTTTTCCGTTGTGGGTTTCACATATTCTCTATGTGATTTAATCCACTCAATTTTACCACTCTCTTTCATATTCTTTTTCCAGAATCGTAGAGCAGCTTCAATATTGTTGTTTACAACTTTTACAGCGTTAGGTTTACCAATAATAATCATATCGGATTTTCTAACCTTTTTGTGTTTTTTGTTTTCTTCCATAACTTGTTTTTTATATTGTATAAATACAATTTATTAACTTAAATCATCAAGTCCATCTTTGAAATCAGAAAAAAGTTTCCCCAAGTTACGTTGAGTAGCTGGGGATAACTTTTTGATTTTTGATAAATTCTTTTTAATCATATTGTTAAATTCAATAGATAGGTCTTGGAGGATGTCCATCTCGTTCATTTTAGATTCCTAATTTTGACTTGATAGCTTCAAGCTCTGGCTTTACTTTAGCTAATTGTTGTTTGTCCCATCTTTTCAAATATGCTTCAACGCCAAAAGATGAACTTAAAATCATTTTCCAAGAAGCACCAAATGGAGCTTTCAACATTTGTTTTCCGTACTTCATTCCCCAAGGTGAACTCATAGTCCAATTAAGAATTGCGTTAGCTAATGTACGAGATACTTTAACACCCTCAACGGATGAAGTGGTTCCTTTTGCCAAATCTTTCAAACCTTGTGCAAGAGAGATTTCGTTTACTGATTCAACTGATTCGTTGAATTTCATTTTGTGTTTGATAACGATTCCACTATCAGTATCTTTAAAGTCAATGTAAACCTCTTTGGTGTTTCCACTCTTATCACCTTTTGTGTACAATCTTTGTTGTAATACCTTTACGATATCAGCAGGGCTCTTCTTGTAGTGTTGAGCGGCTTTCTTAACCATTGGGTGTTTGATTAACTCTTGATTGAATTTCTCAACTGCGATAGGATATTTTTCTTCGTTTACTGATTCAAATTCCATATCTTTTGACTGACCTGGTCTAGCACTATGTGCATCAAATTGAATATATTTACCATTATCTAAAATAACAGCAAATCCAAGATTACTATCATAAGCTACATTTGTAATTTTTCTACCCTTCATTAGTGCGTTGAGGTTTTTATTATCACTAAATGCTTCGTTTACTGATTCCATTTTGAATCCTTTAGAAGTATAGTTTTTGATTGCCTTTTCTAAATCAACTTTATTTTTGAAAGTTTCAATATCAAAGAAATCACTACCATCTTTGTGTTTCTTAACACCATCGTGAGAAGAGATACTATATTTTGCTTTACCGATTTGTGGATTTACTTTGAATACCTTTTTACCTTCGGTTACTGATTCATCTTTTTTTTTAGCTCTTAACGCAGCCAAATCAGATGCTTCAATCTCACCATCACCATCAACATCAATTTTGTGTTGGTCACCTTTAAGTTCTTCTCTTTTCAACAAAGAACCTAACTTCATAGATTCGTTAGCAAACTCTTCAGCGTTTTTCTTGTCTTCAGCGTCAACACCGGTTACTTTAAATTCTTTACCATCAACTTCAAACGAATCATCACCAGCAGCAATAGCTTTAGCTCTTTCAGCACCGAACTCGTTACCTTCTTTGATTTCGTAGTATTTACCAAGAACCTCACCGATTTCATCGTAAGATGATTCCAATCTTTGTTGTAAGGTAGATACCTCTTTGATTGTGTTTGAGAAAACTTTGAATGACTCGTTCATAGATTTCATATGTCTCTGAACAGTTACTCTATCAAACCAATCACCGGTTTCTTTTAAGGTAATGTTATTAGCGTTTTCAACAATACCTTTGATTGAATCGTGGATTTCTGCAAGATTACCTTTGTGAGAAATCATCTCACCTAATTGGCGGTAAGCAGCAACGGCCTCAACAAACGCACGCTTTTCTTCCTTGGTCATACCCTGACCGTCTTCTTCACCTACATTCATTCTGCGGTAATCTAACTCTTGTGATTCTTTAAGAAGTTGTGTTAACTTTTTCATTTTATTATCCGTTTGTTTTAACAATTAAAATCCGATTGAAACGCCGTCTTTATCACCTTCAACCCAACGAATTTGAGCTTTTAGTAATTGATTTAATTCACTTGCACCAAATCGGTATGAACCACCCATTGATGGTTTTTTGATATCTACAATCATTCCGTGAATACCATCAAAGATAGCCGTGTGTTTGCCACCAATAACTTTTTCAAGGTATTTAATTTTACTTTGAGTTTTTGAATCAAGTTCGTTGAACTTAACTTCAGAAGCTTCGTTGATTGTCTTTTTAGATTCAAGTAAAGATTTTAATTTCATTTCTTTACCTCAATAAGTTTTTCAATTTTTTCACCCGTTGGTCTACCAACATTCATAGATACATAAAAACCAATTGCGTCTACGATGTCTTTACCATCCCATTTAGCCAAAGCAGCGATGTTTGGACCAAGGTCATATTCGTACATTTTTTCAAGGTCTCTCATTCCCTGTGGGTCACCCTCGTACTTTGCTTTCGAACCGAAGACAGTTGGAACTTTCTTTGCAGTCGTGTGGAAGTTAGCATCTCTTAATGCTCCCATCAAAACGTGCATAATAGCCCATAAGTGGTTAGGACTACCAGCTCTTAAATCACCAAGTTCGTATGATAACATCTTGTTGACTTTCATATTTAACTGACGGTCCATTTCGTTTAATCTACCTTCGTTCATACCATTACCATATTCGTGGTAGTTTGAAGATGCTTGTGAAATGTAGTTTTCGGCGTTAGTGATGTGGTCTTGAATCCAAGCAGGAATATCTTTTTCCATCTCACCCATTTTTTGTTTCAATTCAGTAGCGTACTTGATAATTGAATCTAATGAGTTTTGAGCCATAGAAACTTCGTGGTCTTGTTCTTCGTTTACTGATTCTTGAAATTGTTGAATCATTTTCTTTTGGAGAGGGTTGCCTGGCTTTCCAGCTACTGCGGTCACAAAATCCATTCTATCTGAAAGTTTACCTTTTTTAACATATTGGAAAACTTTTTCAATATCCAAGTTGTGAGTATCTACAAACTTTTGGATTGCGTCTTTATTCATACCAGTTAAACCGCCAATTTCCATTGCGGTTCTACTTGCGTTTTCTTTTAACAATGATTTCAATTTCATTTGATATCTCCAAAATCACACTCACAATACCCACCCACTTCGCAGATGATTTCTCTCATAAGTGTATTAACCTTATTATAATTATTTGGTTTTCTTACAACACCCTCTTTAATAACCCCCTCGTTTGTGGGTCTCATAAAAGCACCTTGAGTTGATGGATTGGATACAAAGTCCCAACAAATCAATTCAAAGTCGTTTTCAACTGCAACAGTGTCTTCACCAAGTTGACTTACTGAACCCATACCTCTTGAAGAGATACCAACCGTACACTCAGCCTTGATAAGTTCTTGTAAAATTCTACCAGCAGGAGTGTTTAAGATTTCAACTGCACCGACAACATCATTACCATCCCACCATACATCACGAACAATATGTGATGTGTTCTTCAATTCAATTACTGATGATTCAGGGTGGTCAAGTTCACCATATGCTCGGTTTTCTTTGATTTCACGACCTTTGTATTTTTCAATTTCTCTTTCAAGAATATTTTTTGGATACACTCTACCATTTTGGTTTTTAGCATTTGCTCTCTGCAATACACCAGTTACCAAAAATCTTCCGTGGCGGTCTTGCGACTCCTTTAAGATTTGGGGTGTGATTTGGAATACAGTAGTATCAACTAATAATTGCTTCATTATTTTTCCCAGATTTGTTTTTTGCGGTAGAGGTCAAGAAAAACTTTAGCCAACTCTTTACGAATTAGCAATCTGATTTGAGAGATGTCATCAATCTCTAATGATTCGTTCACTTTTTTCTTTTCACATCCGCAAGACATATTACGCCCCTAATTCTTTAATCTTACGAGAAATCTTTAACATTCTCTCGGAAATTTTACCAAATCTTACTTTAGTAGATTCCCAATACTGACCTTGGTCTACACCCATTTCAGTTTTAAGTTTGGTATTTTGGTTTACCAATTGTTCTACTTCGTAAAGTTTACGGTTGATTTCTTTGATAGCTAAATTTACTTTTCTTTTAGCAGAAGCGGTCTCATCTTTTTTATAAGCACGATATGTAGCTTCAATCAGACCCTCTAATTGAGAATCTAATTTTGAAAGTGATTCAAAGTGTTGCTTTGACTTTGCTGATTTTTTGTATCCCAATACTTCAATATGGTCGTTATCCATATCATCTTCACTTTTAGCAAAAGCGTGTGGTGTTTTGGGGGGACCAGCACCACCATCAAGGTTTGCGGTCACATTTGCTTCATCTAACTCTTCCTCTTCTTGGAGTTCAAGTTGATTGAATTTATCTTCAAGTTCTTTTAACAAGTATCTACTCATTTCAATTTCCTCACCTCTTGTAGCAATTCGTGGTATCTTAATAAAGAAAGAACTTGCGTTTCGCTGATTACTTTTGATGTCACAATACTATCCATCAAATTGATAGTTTCGTTTAACTTGATTGAAACAACCTTGTCAGAAACTTTTAATTTACCAAATTGAGTTTTTAGTTTTTTAACTTCAGATACAACATACTTTCTTAACTTTTCTGAATTGTCAATATTGTTGATGTATGTTCTCAAAATAGTCTTTTGTTCGGTTGTAAGACCTGTGTACTTTTCATTAAATGAATCTACCAAGAATTTATAAGCAAGTAATCTAACTTCTTTTGGTTGACTTGTATAATCTTCATTTAATTTTTCTTCTACCAATTGTTCTTTTTTGGTAATGATATTTTCAAAGATGGTGTTCTTACACTCAACCCACTCCTTTGGAGATGTTTCTTGTTTAAACTCAAACAACTTGTAGGTTGACGCCAGTTCTTTGTAATTTGTGACACGGTATTTAAAAAAGTCATCAATTTTATAAGATTCTTTGATTGACTTAATTAAATTATATTTTTGTCTACGAAGAATACTCTCGTTTAATTTTTCTCTTTGCTCTAAAATAATATTAACAAATTCTTGAGCTTTATATTGAGTATCAAATGTTTCTTTCTGAAGCGTCTGATAAAGATTTAACTCTTTAGTTAGTTCGGTCCCTTTTTTGAAATGGGATTTGATAATTTCAAGCGCCAGTGAGTTTTTGCCAGCTAATGTGTCAGCAGCAATTTGTCTCACGAGCAACTCAAATAAAATACCCGTATTCTTGAACTTACTGTGTTTTAATTTACCCATTTCAAACCTTTTATTTGACTTTCTACTAAATAAATATCATATTGTAGGTTAAATCGTATCATCTAATAATTGAGATTCATCCAATAACCTTGGTTCTTCAGTTTTAGACTCTGGTTTCAACGACTCCACAATCATAGCTTTAGTTTTAACCTTCATTTTAGTCAGAGAAGATTTTAGTGCGGCTTGAGATTCAACCGCCATCGGACTCTTTCTAAATGTATGATATGCATTATCAGCTTTTACATCAGTTTGCTTACCAAGTGGGTCTCTACCCATATTTGCTTGGTCGGTTCCGTAGGTTCCACTTTCAGTTGGTCTTCCTGCACCCTCAAACCCACCTTCAGGTGCGCCACCTTCTTCTTCAGCAGGTTGTTGTGCAATCACAGCAAGGTCGTGTGGTGTACCAAACGATTCGCCCGTTTTAGCCGGGTCATTACCTTCGTTTGTAATTTGTTCTTGTCTGAATCCTAACTTGAGGTCATCAATAACTTTTTCTTGTTCTAATTTCCACTCATCATCAGACATATTGAAGATGTTCTTGTAAATCCACTCTTGTGAAATCATCTTCAAGTCTTTTAAGTCACGAGTCAATGATGTTTTTTCAGAAAGTAAAGCAACTTTCTCTTGTTCGTAGATGATAGATGGGTTGGTAAGTTCTAACTCAAAGTTTACAAGGTCTTCGTTTTCGTATCCTTGTGAGTATAAGTGAACGATTGCAATTTTCGTTAATTCTGAAAGAACAATCTTTTGGATTCTTTCAACAGTTCTTGCAAATCGAATGTCTTGTTGAGCAAGTGTAGCTTTACCTTCAACACCTTCTTCGTATCCGATAAACGCCTTTGGAACTTTCAAAGCCGCCATCATTCTATTCTTCAAGTATTCGATGTCATCAATACCACCGAACTCCATACCACTTAAAGAATCAATTTCAGTTCCACTTTGACCACCACGAACAGGCAAGAAGTAATCTTCCAACATATTCATCATATTGAACTTGAGGTTGTAATCACCTGTGTTCGGGTCGATGTATGGAACCTTCTTCATTCCATCAATGATGTTTCTCATATGTTGGTCTACCTCTTGTGGTGGAATGTTACCAACATCAATTTTAAAGATTCTCTTTTCAGGAGCTCTCATAATGCGGTGAATCATCATCGCATCTTCCATAAGAGTTAATTGCTTCCAAGTTTTTCTAGCACCCTCTAACAACGAAGCACCATATGGTAAAAAGTTGGTGTCGGTCATCAGTCTGAAGTGAGCAATCTGATAGAATGGGAAGTATGTGTTTTTGTCTTTACCATATGAGAAATTGGTAGAAGAACTCATACTTGATAATTTGAATCTTACCTCATAAGGGTTTTCAGGATTAAATCCTTCTTCACGTTCAAGTTCGTATGCTGAAATTGGTTGTACGTTTACAATACCCACACCCTCTTCGATGTCTAAATACAAATAATAATCACCATATTTGTTCATACCACGAATCCAAGCCCAAAGGTTGAATTCGATGTTTAAGATATCATAAAAAAGGTTGTGAAGAATCTTCTTTAAGTTTTCATCAGAAGATTTGATACGGATTACATCACCCATATCGTTTTTAAGAGTTGTTTCATCCGAATAAATGTCCAAAATGGAGTGGATGATTGAGTCTTTGTCCATCGCCTCATAGTCGGTGTATAATTCCAACTTGTTTGAGTGATAGTTAAATTGTTGGTTGTATGTTTCCCAATTTCTACGAGAAGTGTGTAATCTACCAAATCTATCATAGTAGGAAGTTCCACGGATATTACCTTGGGACTGAAGTCGTTGCGAGTCTACGGTTTGTAAACGATTCTTACCCACGCGTCTTACAATGACTTGGGTAGCGAATAGCTTTTGTAGTCTTCCAAATAGTGAATTATCTGCCATAATGTTTTCTCAACTTAAAGAATGTATCTTTACAAGCTATAAATATACAAAAAATAAACTATACTACCAAATTAAAGTATCCAAGTCATATCCACATCATTTCCACGGCCATCTTTGATTACCCACGGATTGTGTTGGCCCATTCTTGCGTTGTAAACACCACCTTGAGTTCTACCAATATGTGTTAGTGTGGTTCTACTTAAATCAATACCCTGTTGTCTTAATTTTAATGCGGTGTCTCTTACCCAAAGACCTGTGGAGAATGACATTACCAAGTCATCGTTGTACCCTTGTTGTGCTTCTGCTTTGGAACCATTCCAAATGAATACAAATAACTCATCAATCAATCTCTTTGAGTGGATAATTGGAGCTTTCTCTCTCATATAAGTGTCAAGTTTAGAAATCACCAAGGGTCGTGTTCTTGATGACATAGTAAAGCCAGGAACCATATCTTCTTTACGTTTTAGGTCCCAACCCTTACGAAGGTGAACATCATCATCTACATAACCCAACTCACGATATGAGTAATATAAGTTTGTGTAGTTTCGGTCAATCACTTCTTGGATTACAGCCCAACCAATGTTTGCGTTTTCCACCACCAACATTGCGTTGTTCCATTCGGCAGCAACCGATGTAAGGAACGCTCCATATTGTTTGGTTTCAATCTTACCTTTGTATTCTGCAACTTGTTCTACCGTCTCAATATCAATAACGTGAAACGCTGAATAGTCGGATGAATCACCACGAGCCACATCGGCAACCACAACATAGTCACGAGAATAGTTTGGGTATTCCCATAACCAATAGTTACCATCAAATCCTCGTTTTTCGATTGGGTCTTTAATGTATGTTTCCGTATACCAAGTTAGGATAGATGAGTCTACTACCGTATAACCCGAACTGATAAAGTCACAATCACATTCTTGAGCTGCACCTTTCTCACCAAGGAGTTTTGTTTGGTCCTCTCTCCATTTTTGGTTTCGTTCAGGGTGTACGGTCCAGTGCAATTTGATTGGGTTCCAGCTATCACCATTCTCACCCTTTAACCAAATTTTGTGGAACCAATTACCAACACCATTTGGAGTTGATAAGACAATAGCTTTACCGCCGGTTGAAAGTGTTGATTGAGCTGATGTCCAAATGTCTTCTACATTGTTAATGAACGCAGCCTCATCCATAATCAACATAGATAGTGCTTCAGAACGACCAGCGTCACCTGCGGCAGAGGTCGCTTTGATTTGAGAACCGTTTCTCAATCGTAGAGATAGTTTGTTATCTTCTTCGGTTTGACCTTTTAACCAACTCGGTAGGTTTTCGTGCATAAAACGAACCTTTGTTACAAGGTTCTTTGCTACCTCTTGTTTGGTTGCAATTACAAGGATATTCTTATCTTCGTGAAACAACATCAACCAGAGTGAATATCCGGCTGAAAGTGTGGAGATACCTAATTGTCGTGATTTGAGGATTACATTGAATCGGTGGTTGTCCAATTCCCTCATCAAATCTTCTTGGAAATCGTATAGATTAAAAAGGATTTTTCCTCGGTGAGGGTGTTGGATATAGCAATATTTTCTAAAAAAATATACAGGGTCTTTAGCACATTTGATGTACTCTTCCCTAATAAGTTCCTTTAAAGTTTTTGCCATACATTTTTATTTAGAGTGCAAATAGTAAGGTGAATGTAGCCGCCCCTCCAGCAAATCCAAACAACAAACCTTGCCACATTTTAGAAGACTTTTCTCGTTTGAGAACTACAATTTGTTCTTCTTTTAATCTAATAATATTATCTTTCTCAACAATCACACCATCTTTGGTTGAAATTACATTATTGAGATTTAAGATTAACTGATTTTGTTTATTGGCTTTATCTTCCAATAACGATACTTTTTGTTGTGTGAGTTTTAGTTCCTCTTTACAAACATCAGATTCACCCTTTACTACAAGGGCGTTTTTAACTGCGACTCTTGGTACTGCTATTAACGAATCACTTGAATGCGTTTGCGAAAGCAGCGGCAAGCTCATCATCAGACATATTGTCAAGCTTATAAATTTCTTCTGCATATTTTCTTCTCAAGTTAGCAATTTGTTGATTCTTCTGAGCAATAGCATCATCAATCGAACCTATCTCTGCGATTAGAATATCGTTTAATTTTAAGATAGAATCTGCTTCGTGTTCTAATTTATCAATCTGAGCTTTGTATCCAGCTTCTTTTTCTTTCATCATTCTTTCATACTCTTTTTTGTATGAATTTCCCTTAAAGTATTGAAGGGCGAGAACGCCCAACAATACCAAAATAAGGATGCGTGATGAATTCAAGTTTTTCATTACTGCTTTTTAGCCGCTGGTTTTCTGCGTGGCTTGCGGTATGGTTTTTTAGTTACAGGAGTTTTTGCAGCGTTAACTACATCCTTTGATTCCTTAACTACTTGCTTTACTGCTGTAACAACTTCTTTTGCTTCTTTAGCTACTTTTTTAGCACGAGCACGAACTTCTTTTACATCAGCTTTTACTTCTTCTACTACTTCAACGATTTTTTCATCTACCGTAGTTTTACCAAGTAACCAATTCCAAGTTTTCTTTAACCAATTTTTCATAAGTTATTCCGTTTTTTAAATTAAACTACTAATAAGTATGTAATTCAACTTTAATAATTACCACTTTCTACAAGACCAATAACGAGCCTTCCATCTTGGACCAGGATTGTCACAATTGTGTCTTGCTCTGAATGACTTTCTTGCTTCAGGGTTGTCTTTACGAATTCTCATTGTACCACCCTTAGCATCACCACCTTGACCAAAGTTTACTTTAACAACATTACCTTTGTCGTTCTTTACATAAACCTTGAACTTTTTAACATCACCTTGCATAATCTTACCAAGTTTTACTTTACGACCTTGGTATTCTGCCTCGTTGATGTCTGCTTTATATTCAGCCATAAACTGAACGAACTCTTTTAGGTCTTCGTAGTTTTCTACATCGTACTCTTCAATCACCTCTTCCTCTTCTTCTTTTAAGAATGGTTTTGCTGCTGGGTTTGAGTACACCTTACCTAAATCAGGATTAAATCCATATTTTTCTTCCATAAAGTTTTTTACATTATGGTATTCTTCTTTGATGATTTTTTTCAAATCATTTTTTGACAACTTGGATTCTTTGATTGGAGTTTCTTCTTCCTCTTCAAGTTTACGAACAGGATACATCTTTCCGTTGAATTCAAATTCAGTCAAACCTTCTTTTCTTGCTTTGAACAAAGCGCCAGTAAAAGCATTACCCTCGTTGATTGATTCGTCTGTACTTCTACCATCGTATAAACTCTTTAACCACTTAATGGTTTCTTTGTCTTTTGGGAAATCTCTAAAATCTTTGTAGAATTCTTTTACAAACTCATTAAAGTTACGAGCTTCTCTAGCCATAATGTCAATCTCACTAAAACTTCCCTCATTTACATTGTCTTGAGCCAAGGTTTTGATGTTGTTGATTATGGTTTTAATTTTTTTACCATCACCAGTCTTAACGGTCACACTTCTTCCCATTCTATCAATCACAGTTACAATTTTGTTTGCTGATTTTAAGAATACAGTATCACCAATTTCAACTGATGATTCGTTTACTACTGATTCTTTTTTTTCTTCATCTGGACTTTTACCAAACGTTGAATGAACCAACTTGTCAAGCTTCATATGAAAATCTTTTTCTTCAGCATCACTAGCTTCACCAAATACAATCTTACCAGTTGAATCTTCAACTCTGATTCTTGAATTTGGATATTCTTTTTTTAATGATGTGTAGTTTGTAGGAATTGCTTGTGGGGTATTAACATTTGCTTGCTTAACCACTTTATTGTCTTTAATAACAACCAAAGTGAATGGACCATTACCCTTTTTTACACCTTTCATAATGTCTTGGAAAAGTCCTTCTGTTAAACCCTGTTCTTTGTTTTTCATATCGGCGAATGCTTGAGCTTCCTCTCGTGTAGCAAATCCTTTTACTCTAACTTCACCTTCCCATACAGCCCAAGGTTCGTTAGGATTCTTACAAGGTCTTACTACATACTTGTCGTTAGGGTCGCCGGTGTGTGATTCGCTTCTCATCAAACGATTTTTAGCAAGAAGAGAAAGGAACTTAATGTCAGCGTCTGCAATTTGCTTTAGTTCTTGTTTTGATAATTTGTCCAACATAGCAACCACTCTTTTATACATTGGGTCTGCTGGGTTAATCTTGTCAATATCTTTGTATGCGTATTTAAGAAGACCAAGGTGGGTATTATCAAACTTTTCGTTTACTGATTTGTTACCTTCAAACTTATAATTTCTATTAAAAGCTTTTACGAGTTTAGCAAGAATAATAAATGGGTAACCGGTGTCCTTTATTGCCTTTTCCATAGACATCTTACCATTAGCAACAAGTTTGGCATATGCAAGAGGTGAGTAATCATTTGAAGCTTCCTTTACTGATTCTTTCTTTACACTTCTTTTTTGAAGAACCAACTTATTGATTTGTGAGAATAAATCTGCAATATCTTTATCCAACTTTTTCTCATCAGCACTCATAGGTGCTTCAATATCTACATCAGAGTAAAGTTTCTTTTTCTTAGCTATCAAAACATCTACCTTTTTAAGTAAATCGTTTTTAGCCTTGTCCAAATCTTTGATTACTTGGTCTGGAGTTGATTCTTTGATACCATATTGATTCTCAATAGCATCTAAAATGTTTCTCATCTTTACGATGGTACTTATTTCAAATTTTTCACCATTTTGGATACCCTTTTGAATTTTCTTTACAAAAGAATCCATATGTTTCATAGCACCATTTGCTAATGATTGGTGTGTATCTTTAACTTTAATGAATTGAGGTTTTGCTTCGTTTACCGATTCTTCTTTAACCAACTTTGGAAATGGTTTAATCAATGAGAGTACATCTGATAATGCAGTTTCTTTACCATTTTGAAATCTTACTTTCCAATCAGTTCCATTTGCTTTCTTACCCTTAATTAAAGTAACAGGTCTACCTGCAACTTTATATGATTCTTCGTTTACTGACTCGGATTTTGCTTTCCAACCACCACCCTTTTCTTTATACCACTTTGATGCGAATGCGTTTGCGTATGCAGATGGGTAAACATCGTATTTAGCTTTTGCGGCTGCGATTGCTCGACTCCAAAGTGCTGGGTTGGTAGGTTCGTTTTCTTCTTGCAGTTTTTGCAATTTTTCAGTTAAACGATTATAAATTTCTTTATTCTTCATATAATACCTCACAAAATAAATAGGTAAGGTCAGTCGTTTCCGTTTTCTAACTTGGCGATGAACTCCGTTTTGAATTTTTCAAATTCGGCGTCAATTTTTGCTTCAAGTTCTTCGGGCGACATTCCACCTTCCCATTCCTCAACACGACCATCTTCCAAAACATATTGAGCTTTTAGCGCTGTCTTTAAAATTTCCTTTTCAACCTCGGCTTGTTTTAACCAAGCGTTTGCATTTTGTAGAATTTTGGTTCGCTCGTACTCTTCGTATTTTCCCTCTAATTTTAGAGTAGTTTCCATATCAGTAACACATTCCAAACACATTCCGTGATAAGCCATCATTTTTTTATCAGCGGTGGATGGGGTTGTACAAGTACAAACTTCTTTTGGACAATTTGAAAATTGTGATACTTCTTTACGAACCTCTGAAAGTTTACCAAGTTTTACCTTGTATCCTTTCTTTTGTTCCCATCTATTTCCAAATTCATCAGTCCATTGTTCTCCAACTTCTCTTCTTACAAATTCTTTGTTGTCAAAACCAATTGTTGTTTTAGTTTGAGTTTTGTGTGTTCCGGCGAGCATTTCTTTAATCGCCTTTACATTTTGTAATTTTGCCATAACTTTTTATTTTAATTTATCCACCGTAGAACAATCCCAAAATCTGATTGAGTGGGGCGAATGTACCTGTGAGTTTATAAGTACCACCTTTGTATACAAAAACAATACCTTCGTTAGGTACAATTTTGTCTTTACCACCAATAGCAGCGAGTCGCTCTAATTCTAATTTTAGTTTTGCGATTTTCTTTGGGTCGCCTGCTTTTTTAACATCCTTAACTGTTTGGTCAAGTCGGTCTTTCATATTTCTAACAGCAGCATCCGGATTTGCAGTTAATACCGAAGACATAAACGAAAGAACTTCAGCACCAACACCCAAGAAAATATCTTCAAATGGTCTGATGTTATCTTTGGCAATTTTAGCGTGGTCATTCTTGTCCACACCTTGAGCCCAAGCAAGTGTTTTTACATCAGTAATGTTTTTACTATCCAAACGGAATGACTTGTCATAGAACGCCCATCTTTTTACAAGACCCATCTTGGTTTTATTGTCAAGTGTAGATGGTGATTTTGTGTCTACATAGTTTTCCCACCACTTTTGGTGGTATTCAGCTACACCATCCGTGTCTTTTAGATTGAATTGTTTTTGAAGTTTGTTCAACTGACTTTCAAACTTGGGTTTCAATGATACTAACTTTTGACTCTTTGGTAATTGACTTACAGGTGGTCCTTGAATAGTATATTTTGACTGAACATCTGCGTTAATTTGTTTAATCATACCCGCAAGAACCTTTGCATCACTTTGGTCAGCACCAATAGCTTCACCGGCTTCGTTGTATTCCATTGTTCCGTGAAATACTAATAGAGCTTGACCATAAGGAATTACATTCACCGATGTTGGCCAGATTACTTCAAGGTTCATAAATTTAGCACCTTGTTTGAAGACCTTATCTCGTTGTGCTTTTGATAGACCTTTGATAGCAGAAGTTAAATCCTTCATAGCAAAGTTGTAAGCATCACTCAACCCACCACGACCACCAAACTTGGAAGCAATACCACTAATATCTAATGCTTTCTCACCACGATTTGCAAGATTACCCTTGTTACGAGCAGCAATCAAACCTTTGTCATCTCTCCAAGAAATAGCAAGAGCTTGACCATCGGTTTTTTCTCTTGCAAGTTCCAAATTACCATCTAAAGCACCACCAATGATTTGTTTTAAATCACCAAAGGTCAAATTCATTTCAGTATCAAATGGGTGAGCCATATGTCCGTATGCTCCACCTTCCATAATCAAAGATTCATTTAATCCAATTTCTTTTTTGTCAAGAAAGTTTATAAACTCAATACCAACTGCGGTTGCTGTTTTTTCAATATCCGATTTCCAATCAGAGTAATCCTTGTTTGCTGGTTCATTACTTTTTGAGTAGTATGATACTTGAGTTGGGCGGTCTTGTACAAATTGAGTTTCTAAATCAGTACCCAACATCCAATCAACAATTTCAAATCCAAGTCGTTTTGCTACTTCATTATTTGCTTTTTCGTATCGTGCTTTGTTAGCCCACGAAAACGCAGGTCCGCTGTCTACCATTGCAAACGAAATTGGATTTACCGTAGAACCTTCTTTAATGTCCGTAACATCAACTTCTTTTCTACCAACTTGAGCAGTTACAAAGTCATCGGACTCGGTAGGAACTTCAAGGTCTTGGTTTGGTCTAATTTTTCGTTTTGCGGCGTACTGATAAAAGTCGGATGTTCCTTTTGAACTTGGAGATACAATTACATCGGCTTTTGGAAAATCCATTTGTGTATATCCACCTGCTTCAAACCAAGGTTCATCCTTTTGACCACCTTTACCTGAACCAACAATTCGTGTCTTTCCAGCAGGTACATAAATTGTATCGGGCTCACCAGCGTCAGCACCATAGATTGAACCTTCTAAAAGTGATTTGATATCAAACGATTTAAAGAATGACTCCATTATGGATTCTAACTTAACCAAACGAGTTGAGATTAAGTTGTAAATCTTTGGGTCAAATTTTGGATATGCTTTCTTAAATCCAGCTTTTCGTTGTGAGTCATCTGATGATGACAACCAATTACGAACATCAGTTCCGCTAATTGCATTCGCTTGCATTGGAGAAATGTAAACATATCCGTGGTCAAGGTATCCGCTTTCCGGCTTACCATTGTATTTTTTAAAGTATTTACCACCCAATCTTGCTTCATCCTTTTCACCAACTACCGTGATAAACGCAGTTGTTTTTGAATCAAACTTATCAAGGACTTCTTTTGGTTGGTATGGGTTTTTAACTTGAACGATTTGTGATGATGGGATATTAAACATCTTCATCATTATTTCACGTTTCTCTTTGAAATTAAATGGATGTCTTGGACCACCTTGTTGATTGGATGTTCCAATGAATACATTTTGTTTACCAAACTTTTTTACCAAGTGCTCGTATGTACCGTAGTGACCTTTGTGGAATGGCTGGAACCTTCCAGCATAAACTACTACTTGTTGTTTTACTTCTTCAACAAGAATTGACTTAACCCACTCTTTGATTATATTTCCCATAGTAATAATTATCTATTTTATATTGTTGGACCATCACCCAAATCTGGCAAGACTTCGGTAATATCACCAGCCCTTTGGCCAAATTGTCGTGTTGCAACTACACTTACACCTTTAAC
>Ga0222713_10002494_pt1 | contig 19669 bp, 24 predicted proteins | sample C33_649DmetaG_FD_165061 | JGI IMG/M metagenome (GOLD analysis project Ga0222713, IMG submission 165061) | Estuarine water microbial communities from San Francisco Bay, California, United States - C33_649D | ecosystem: Environmental > Aquatic > Marine > Unclassified | place: USA: California...
CTTTGCCTGATTTAAATCCTGTAGCTTCATCTAAAGCGTCAGAAAATTTAGCTTCACCTGCTTTTGTCCATTTCCAGTTTGGTTTAAATTTAGCTAATACATCATCAATAGTATTAACTTGTAATTTATTCCATCTATTTCCAGCCGCGTCAATTACATTAATATGGAAAGTACCTGTTTCAGTATCAAAATAAACATCTGAATCTGTTTTAGTATCTGTACCAATATGCATTTTACCTTCTTCTAATTGAGTTGATTGTCTTCCACCTTGTGGTTTAATATAATCATCAGCAAAGTCTTTTAAATTTTTAACTGAGCCAAAAACCATATCGCCTATTGGTTTATTGTTGTTTTCTAAATCAACTATTTGATAAGTAGCTTTATCTGAAGATGTTTTTTGTTTTATAAACTTTATATCTCTATGTCTAGATAAAACTTCTTCAGGCCATTCATTTTCTTCTTCCCATAATTCTTTATAGTCCATAGCTTTAGACTTACGATTAGGAACTGATGGAGCGTCTTTCCATCCTTCTGGTTTTGACTTATTTGTTTTACCAAAAGCATATTTTGTAGCTACTCCTTCACCTGTACCTGATGTAACAGATGCGCCAGTGCCAGTCATTGACATTTCTTTTTTAAGTCTAAGAGCTATTTTCTTATCTTTTGTAGCCATTATTTTACTTTCTTAATTTCTTCAGTTAATTGAAAATACTGTAATAAAGATATAACGTGCTCATCTTTAACAGACGCTTTAGCAGGTATTGGATTAATTAAGTTTATAACTTCGTTTAACTTAATTTCAGTCACCTTATCATCTATTTTACTTTTTAACTCTGTTAATTCGTTTTTAACGCTTATTAGACTTGAGTTAATATATTCTTTTAATTGAGCTGGGTCAGATTGTTTATTGATGTATTCTTTTAATACTAATTTTTGGCGATTGTTTAAAACTGAGTATTTGTTGTTAAATTTTTCAATTAACATTCTATAAGCAAGTAATCTTACTTCTTTACTTTCGCCTCTTAATTGTTTATCAATATCACTTTGAACTTTAGTTTCAGTTAATGGTTTTTTAGTGATATGTTCAAGTAAAGTTATTTTGTTTATAATAATTAACTTAGGTTCAATGAACTTATTAACCATTGATGCTTCAAACAATGTATAAGCTGATGCTAATACTTTATAGTTTGATATTTTAGATTGGAAAAACGTTTCAAGATCATATTGCTTTTTAATCTCTTTGATAAGGTTGTATTTTTCTTTATCAAGTTTTGATTTATCAAGCTTTTTAGCCATGTCAACTGTAGTTGATATTAATGTTTCGGCTTTAGCTTCGCTTAATCTTGGAGCTGTGATAATAGTGTGGTAAAGTTTATGTTCTTTAGCTAATTCACTATTAGTGAAAAATCGTTTAATGATTTTAACAGCTTTAGGATCATTATTTGCTAGTGTGTCAGCCGCTATTTGACGAACTAACAACTCAAATAAGATTCCTGTATTTCTAAATTTAGAATGTTTTACACGCATAGTTTTAGTATGATGATACTACTTATAAATATATGATTTATTTAATTTCTTCACGAATATTGTCTTCGTTTAATAAATCACTTTGTTCAAATAATGTTGTTTTTCTAGTTGCTGTTGGTAATTTAGCAAACATATCTTTATTTTTTAAATATGTTTCTAACGCTAGCGGTGAACCGCCTTTCCACTGTGTTTTAGCTAGTGTATCTTCTTGATCAGCTCCAGCACTACTATACGTTTTAGCACCAATTCTATCTTTACCTAATGCATTGTCTTGACGGTTAATATTAGATACTGATGATTTCGGACGACCAACTAAGTGAACTGGTTCGTTTGGATTTTTCTCATTGTATCCTGGAGGTACACTACCTTCAGCACCTGGTCTACCTTTACCATAAGCTGATGCTAATTGGTGTGGTGTACCGTATACTTGACCTGTTTCTGCTGGGTCGTTACCTTCGTTTTCAATTTGTGCTAATCTAAATTTGTATGCTTTATCTTGAACAATTAAGTCACGATACTCATCGTATTGATCTTCACTGAAGTGGAATAAGTTGTCATAAATCCAATCTGTTGGTAACAAATTGTTTTCCATTATTTGAGATGCTAAATCTACTTTTTCTTTCATTAACGCTACACGTTCTTGATCATAAATGATTGATGGTGTAGTTAATGATAATTCAAAGTTTGTTAATTGTTCAGCTGTGTATCCCTGAGTATATAAGTGAACTAAAGCTATTTTAGTTAATTCACTGATTAATATTCTTTGAATACGTTCAATTGTACGAGCAAATCTAATGTCTTCAGCAGCTAATGTTGCTTTACCAGTTAAATCTTTCTCATAACCCATAAACGCTTTTGGTATTTTAAGCGCTGCAAATAATTTATCTCTTAAATAATTTACGTCCTCAATACCATTATATTCTAAACCTTTTGTAGTATCAATACGAGTTGATTGGTCATTACCACGAACAGGAATATAAAAATCTTCCATCATGTTCATCATATTGTACTTCAAGTTGTATTGACCAGTTTGTGGATCTACAAACGGTACTTTTTTAAGTTTTTGTACTGTTTTCTGCATGTACGCCTCTACCTCATTCGGTGGTATAGCACCCACATTCATATAGAAAATACGTTTTTCAGGCGCTCTAACAATACGATGTATCAACATCGCATCCTCCATTAAAACCATTTGTTTAAATATTTTACGGCCTGGTTCTAAGTAAGAACGACCATAAGGTAGGTAGTTAACATCACTTATTAATCTAAAGTGAGCCATCTCAAAGTTTTCAAAGAAAATATCTGATGTAGATGTACCTAATGCTGCTTGTGTTTGTGGAGCTGTTATACCTGATACGCTTGTTGGGTCGTATTTAAATCTAACATATGTTGGATTTTTTGGTTGTGTTCCTTCTTCACGTATAATAGAGTAAGCAGAGAAAGGTATTACATTATAAACACCATATTCTTCTGCTATTTCTAATTTTAAATAAAAGTCACCGTACTTACACATGTTACGAGTCCAACTCCATAAGTTAAACTCAATATTTAACACATCGTAAAATAGGTTGTATAATATTTTTTGAATGTTTTCATCACTAGAGCGAATATGGAGCATTTCTCCATGTTCATTTTTAAGTGTACACTCATCAGCTATAATATCTAAAGCAGATGCTACAATAGCGTCTGTATCCATTGCTTCATAGTCTGTATAAAGTTGTACTCTTAAAGTCTGATAGCTGTAAACGTTATTCACATTGTAAATACCAGCTCCTGATGTTGTATAAATCTTAGTGAATCTATCTACTAAGGCATTTGTCTGTAGTGTACCTAATGATTGGATACGGTCTGTGTCTATTACTCTTAATTCGTCGTTCACGTTGCGTATTACTACGTCAGAAGAGAATAACCGTTTCAGATTGTCAAATAATCCCATAATGTTTGTATATGTTATAAATATTTATTTATTAAAGTAACCATCCAATACCTTCTACTTCTCCATTGCCTAAATCCATTTGCCATGGATTATCATTCATTGGTGTATGTGGGTTTGAAAATGTTGTATTTGAAATATACGAAACTTTTCCTATACCTCCAAGCGAAGCACGAGTTAAGTCCATCGCTGTAGTACTAAATTTTAAAGCAGTGTCTCTTAAGAACAAACCAATACCAAAAGACATTACTAAGTCGTCATTGTATCCGTCTGTTGCTTGTGCTTTACCATTTTTCCAAACAAATGTTCTTAATTCTTCTAGCAGTCGACGCGATTGTATAATACAAGAACGGTCTCTCATATACGCCTCTAATTTTGAGACTACAAGTGGACGTGTTTTTTGCGTGTTTGAAAAACCAGGGACTAAATTATTTTCGTTTCTATTAAAGAAATTATCTTGAGTTATGTTTGCTGAATCTGATTTAGATGAATAGTATAAATTTTGATATCCTCTTTCAATCACTGTTTGTACTGTATCCCATCCTATATTTGCATTTTCAATAGCCAACAGCGCGTTATTATACTCAGTTGCTATAGCCACTAATAAATGTCCGTAGTCACGAGTTCCAATTTGACCTTTATATTCTGCTACTTGTTTAGCACTTTCAATATCGATTACGTGACATGCTGAATAGTCCTTTCCATCACCTCGAGCAACGTCGGCTACAACCATATAATTTCTTGTATAATCTGGATATTCCCAACGCCATAAGTTGCCATCAAAACCACCTTTATCTATTGGGTCAGCTTGATAGGTTTGTATATACCAGTTTAATATATCTGGTTCAACTACTGAATCACCTGATGTACTAAAGTCACAATCACACTCTTGGGCGGCATTTCTAGGTCCTAAGATAGCATCTTGTTCATCTCTCCATTTTTGATTTCGTTCTGGGTGTACAGTCCATGGTAATTTAATGGCTGTAAATCCATTTTTACTTTCTTCTGCACTAATAAATGTTCTATGAAACCAATTACCTGTACCAAATGGAGTTGAAATGGCGATACATTGACCACCAGTTGCTAAGGTTTGTTGAGCAGAAGCAAATATCTCATCTATGCCTTCAATAAATGCGGCCTCATCCAGCAATAGTAACGACACGGCTTCTGAACGACCTGCATCACCTGTAGCACCTACTGCTTTAATCTGTGATCCGTTTGCTAATTTTAAACTTAACTTATTGTCCTCTATTGTTTTTATCTTTAACCAACTGGGTAGATTCTCATATGCAAAACGCACTTTAGTAACCATATTCTTGGCTGTCTCTTGCTTAGTTGCAATACATAACACGTTTTTATCCTTATTGAATAACATCAACCATAATGAATAAGCTGATGATAGGGTAGATATACCTAACTGTCTTGACTTGTTACAAATATTATATCTGTTTTTCTGGAATTGGTATAATACTTTTTCTTGGAATGGGTATAAGTTGAATTGGATACGTCCACGTTGTGGATGTTGTATCATGTAATATTTTTTCATAAAATAGACAGGATCTTGAGCGCATTTAACGAATTCCTGTTTAATTATGTCTTTAATGTTTTGTTGGTCACTCATATATTATATAATATGTTGTATATAAATATATAAAAAAAGCTCAACCTTACGGGGTTGAGCTATGCACCTATGGTCTAGATAGGAGTCCTAGGGTAGCAGGACGATTTTTAAATATTTTATTTATCCTACTCTTTCAAATTTATTATTAAAAAATACTACAGCTGCTCCTTTATCCGTATAATTACTATTTTCAACTTCGAAATCTCCATTACCCTCATTATCTACAGTACCTAAACCTTCTAATTCTAAACCAGCTGCTTTTGCTGCTGCTCTAAAATAATTCATTTTTTTAAAATTACATTTTTCAATAGCGTTACTTAAATCATCTGAATCAAATTCTTTAGACACTAATGTTTTAAGTATATTAACGGCGTCTATGCCTTCTGGTTTTTTTAAATAAGAAGAGGCATCTTTTTGTTCAGATTTATCAAAATCCATATTATTATAATCTCCGCTAATTGAAACAGCTTCGTTTAATTGTGACTCAGTAATAATACCAGCTAAAAGCTGCATTCTTTTAATTTCGTTAAGTTGTTTTTTCATGTTTTATTATTTTATTTTATATAGATTTAGACAATGCTGTCCAGAGCTCTATCATTTTAATAGACAATCCTTTTAAACCTTGTCTTTTTGCAGCTTGTTGTAATGAATTTTCTCCAGTATCTCTGCTCATTAGTGAATCTAATGTGACCATACCATCTTTTAAATCATTGATTATTGGTTGCATTGCTGAAAACGTTTTTGTCTCAGATTCGTTTACTGGTGATTCATCAATGTTTTCATCTAAAAAATGTCCGTATTTATTTAATAGCTTATAGTTAGATAAAAGTTTTTTCATTGCTATTTTATTCGCAGGAGATAATTCACCATTTTCATCTTGTCTAGTAATAAGAAAAACTGCTATATCAAGTCCTAAATCACTATCTTTACCCCAATCCTTTTCTACTGCATCTAGCAAAGCTAAAAGTTTAGGTGATGTTTTATTTAATGGTGATGTTGCTGGAAATCGTGATGCTTTTTTTACTCGTGGTTTATTTGCTCCTTTACTAGGAAATTCATCTGGTTGAGAAAATAAGTAATAACTCATTTCTTGTTTAGCCCATTCTTCAACTTCACTATCATTAACTGCAGATGGATCTTTATATCTATCATCCTCATCAAAAAAATATGATCTTGATTCCTCATATCCTTCTTCATCATCATTCATAAATGTTTTAACGTCCTTAATATATTTAGGATCAATTACTGATTCAAGATAATCTGATATAGCTTGACGATCTAGATCTGGGTAGTCTTCATCGTATTTATCAGTTTCAATAGTAATATATTTACCGATTTTTTTAATATTTGGTTCAGCTTCGTTTAATGATGATTCGTTTAATCCTGCTTTATCATAAATGTCTGGATCTGAAATACTAATCCAATTTGCCTTGATATAATCTACTTCACTCATATCATCCATATATTCTTCAGCAAAATTACTATAGTCATCTCTGCTAATATCTTCATCTTCAGAAAATTCAGCTTTAAAGTTATTAAGTATATCTTCATCTTCATAATCCTCAATAACGTTTAATACATCATTATATGAATGCGACATTGGAGATGCTTCAAAAGCAGCGTTAAGATCAAAATCATCATCATCTTCCATATCAAAATCCTCATTCATTAATGATTCTTGATATTCGCTTTCAGTAATTAATCCAGCTAAACGCTGCATTTTTTTGATTTCGTTGATTGGTTTTTTCATTGTTTTGTTATTTTGTTTATTATACTTCAGCTTCTAATCTAGAATTAAGATAATCAAATATATCTTCTACTTTATAATTTTTTTCCCATAATGCATTTATTATGTTTATAGCTGAATCAATAAAATTATCATAATCATCTTTATGGTTTGTGTAAATGAAATTATCCATTTCACCATAGGTTTCATCACTAACAGAATGTTGATTTTCGTTAATAACACCAGCTAATTGCTGCATTCTTTTGATTTCGTTAAGTTGTTTTTTCATTGTTTTATTAGTTATATGTTTATAATAAATATTATTTACCTGCGGAAACGAACAGGAATAAAAGACCCGCTAATACAAGTAACATACCTGCACCTGTTGCTAAGTGGTTTTTCACTTTAGCTTTTTTAACGTCTTTCTTTAAATCCTTTGTGTAATTAATATATTGTGCTTCTTTTTCTTTGTATAATAGTATTTGTTTAGCGTATGTTTGGTTTTTAATTTGATATGCTTTTAACATACTGTCTTGCATTACTGTTTTCTTTTCAGTTGCTTTAAACATATCATAAACAATAGCTAATTGTGCTTTAGCACTATCGCCGCTCATTAAATCTAAAATCATTTGTTTAGCGACATAAGCTGGTATTTCTATTTTAGTTGTATCTTTACGTTCAACTATAATTGCTTGATAGCCAGTAACATTATGGTTAGAGTCGCGTACTGTAATAGTAGCGACTGTATCCTTAACTGTAGCTATAGCCGTTAATGAAAATAAAGATAATAATATTGTAAGTAAGTATTTCATTAGTAGTTGTATCTAGATTTAAAAAATGAATCTATTTCAGAAGCATGGTACTGATGTACTTGTTCACGAGCTTCTTTATATTTTTTTTCAACTGTAATTATCTTTGTTTTTTCAACTTCGATGATATTATCTAAATAAACAATACTGTCTTGATAAACTACAATAACACTGTCTTGTTTAACGTGTACTGAATCTAATACAGTTACTTCGTGAGATAAACTATCGATTGTATGTTCGTATTTTTCATATTTAGCTGCGTTGTCTTGGAATACTTTATATACCATCCAAACGCAAACTAATATTGCTACTACTGTAATTATTTTACCTAAGTATTTCATATAATTATGCTTCATCATCAATTTCAATCGGTTCATCATCGATACCTAATTTTTTCAAATCTTTAGCTAATGCTTTTTTAGATCCTGATTCAGGAACTGATTTTAAATCTAATCCTTTTAAGATTAATTTCATAGCACCTTTAGCGTTTACAGTACCAAATTTAAAGTCAAGACCTTGTAAAATCTTAATAAACAAATCGTAGTCTTGGCTTTCTACTTTTTCTAATTCACCAACAATTTTAGCGATTTCGTTTGGCAATTCTGCTTTAGCTGCTTCTCTTGATTTTTGTAAACTAGCTCTGTATTGACCAGCTCCGATATCTCCTGCTTCATCACCTCCTTTACTTCTACCTGCTTCTCTGATTGTGCGAGAATATTTTTTAATAATTCTGTCAATTAAATCACCATTATCAATCAACCACTCACCTGCTTTAGCTCCAGTACCTGTGATAGGTGCTTTTTTAAATCGAGCTAAATCTTTTGCTGATGGTTCTTTTTCTGCTTCGTCATCACCAATTGGTTTACCTTTTTTAGTTGATAATTTTGATCTACCTACAAACAAATCTTCAGCGTCTTTACCACCCATTCCGAAATAATCTTCACCACCTTGTTCTTCATCTGGTTTTTCTTCTTTAGCTGTTTTAACTTGTAATAGTTGTGTTCTAATATCTGGAGTGAATGACCAGTTAACGCCTGGTGATGCATTTTTCTCGATTTCACTTTTGAACAATTCAACATCCATCGGATCAGTGTTTTGTTCTTTAGCTTGAGCAACAAAGTAATTAATTACTTGTTGTTTTCTATCGTTTTTATAATTAGATGGATTGTCTATTCTATCCTCTAAATTTGGAAAGTCTGGATTTAACGCGTATTTTTCTTTAGAAATACGTGCCATTTCGCGTACCGGTACTTTAATTTTAAGTTTAGATTCAGTTATAAACTTTCTTAAATCGAAATTGTCTGCCATGATATTTAGTTAGTGTTTGTTATAAATATTTAAAATAAATTGTCTATGATTGTCTTCATGCGATCTGATGTTGAACCACTTAATATTATTAGTTGTTTAGGTGGGTTAAGAGCCAATAATCTTAACATTTCTTGATTAATATCTGCCCTATATTCAGCATTTGTTTCACGAACACCATTATCTTCTATGTTAGTTCCGACTGGATCAATGTAAAATACTACATCATATTGGTCTTTTAATAACATTGCTGTGTTAACAAACTGTGATTTTTCATGTAAACCAATTGACTTAGCCAATGTGGTAAATGAACATACATCCCATATTGTTCTATCAGTTATAATATTTTCGTTTAGTAATTCACTAGCTCTTTCTGCTAAAAACACTAACTGTCCATTAATAGTTGAATCAGTGTTTAATGGAATACCTAAATCCCTTAAATACTTACTACGTTCAGTAGCAAATTTATAGTCTTTAAACAAGTCAAGCTCAGATAAAGCTTTAACTAGTGTTGTTTTACCAACAGACATTGTTCCACATAGTCCTATTCTCATATATTAAAATCTTGTTTCAAATTTAGGGTCTTTAGCTGGTGGTATACCATTTACATCACGTTTACGTTCTGTCCATTGATCTTTAGTATATTGATAACCAAATAACCAATATTCCTTTTTACCTTCTGGCGTAATCAATGCTGCGTCATCCCAATTATGTAATTTTCCTTGCCAAAGATAGACAATAGTTCCATCTGGCTTCTTATAACGTTTTGTTTCAAACGATGTTTTTTGTGCTTTTGCCATTGTATGTATTTTATATTTAAATATAAGTAATTAATCCAGGTCAAACTAAAAGTTCTCAACAAATTCTGGATATTCTTCATTCGGATCGTATGGCATAGTTATTTTTGTGATAAATATTCAGCCACATAAATTCCATGTGCTCCAGATACTGTAATACCACGAGCTGATAATGCGTCTCCTACGAAATAAACATTTGGATATTCTGTTAATGATAAGTTGTTGTAGTTAACTAATGGTTCAGGACTCAAATACTTGACTTCAGGAATATACATACCCCAATCATTACCAAATTCAAATACTTTATTCATATCATCAATAAAATTAATGACATAATCAGCGTATTTATCCATTGATTCGTTAAATGTATCTAATGTATCAATTGAAGTAGCGCTTACAGTAACACCTTCACTAGTTAATGCGGGTGTACGAGTATTATTGGGTGAATAATATAAGCCAGTACCATTTTCTTGTAATTTTGATACTACATCTCTTGACCATTTAAATGGATCTTCAATACCTTTAATCTCCATCAATATACCAAAATTGGTCATGTCGTTTCTAAATTCTTCACCTTTTTTAGCGTGACCATTGTAAGTAACATCACCATAAGTTTCTTCAACAGCGACATATGCGGCGTTGTTGTTTGTACAGAACGAACGTAAAGAAACATTATCAAATTTCTGATATAATTTAAAGTCATAACTTATATCGATTAATTTTTGAAAGTATTTTTGTGGTGCTTCAAAACGAACACCAATTTGAACTGATTTAGGTTCAGTTGGTAGTTTATAGTCGTCTGATAGTTGTTGTGCAAAGTCAATACCTGATTTACCTACTGCAAATATTAATTCGTCGTATTTAAAATAATTATGTCCTAATACTATTTCATTTGTAGAAAATAATATTTTAGTTACTTCAGTATTCCATTCAAATTTAACACCTTTATCTAACAAGTATTGATACCATGTTTTAGCAATCTCATGTAAGAAGTTAGATCCAATGTGCCATACAGGAAACATTCTCAAACCAAAATATGGTTTAATAAATTCAGGTTCTTCCTGTGGGTCAGACATAAAAATTTCCTCTGGTTTAGGATGAAAACGAGTAAAATTATCTACTACTTGTTTCATCAACTCCATTGCTTTTTCTTCACCACAATATTTAGCTAATTGACCACCAATTGATGTGTGGTAGGTTAATTTACCATCACTCCAACCGCCAGCCCCTAACATACCTGTCATTACTTCTTCAGGTAAGCGGTTAATAGGATCATTTCCTTTGTCAATGATTGTGATTAAATGGCCTGGATAGCCATTGTCTACTAATGTTGTTGCGGCGTTTATTCCGGCTACGCCTGCTCCAATAATAACGATTTTTTTATCCATTCTGGTGTATTGTTTAATTTGTTATATCCTAAATTTTTAATTCCTATTTTATCTAATATGTAAAACTCTCTATACGCTTCTATTGTATCATCTTTTTTATAAATGTCAGGCATACATTGAGGTGGTGGTGTAAACCCAGTACTTGGAAACTTATCACTTATTAAAGATAAGTTATCTTTTACCCAAAGCAAAACTTTCTTTGAAGCATGTTCTTTACCATACCTAACAACAAACTCATCACATATCTCTAAACCATGTTCAAGCAACCATGTAGCGTGATCTAACGATTCACGAGTCCATTTAGTTGATGGATGGTTAAAATGTGCTTTCCTATATGGTGCTTCAACACCATAATGATGGAATGTTGTACATAACATTTGTGCTGATTCAATTTGCATTTTACGAATATGGTCATCAACTAATTGACGAGCAGCTATTCGTGGATCTGAGTCTATGTAAAATATATTCATAATATTTAAATATAAGTAGTTTAACTAGGTCAAAAAAAGATGTGGCACACCTTTTGGGTGCGCCACAGCTGCAAATTATTTTTTAAAAGCGACAGGCTATGAATCTGTCTATATGTTTATTAAGCGGATTTACCTAATGAAAATCCTATTCTTTCTCCATCATGTCCTGGACTATTTTTAGTAGACATGTTTATATCAAAGTTTTTAACAACAGATATTTCACCTTTAGCTGAGTTAATATCAACGTTGTATTTAACATAACGTACAGAAACGTATTTATTAAACACATCACTAAAGTCAAGTTCTGGATTTGCGTTTATTTGTTTGATGATTTGTCTTTCTAAAGCGATACGTTCAGCTGGATCGTATGTTCCTCCTTTAGTATCGTAGTTAGGATATTTTTTTAAGAATGCTTTTAATTCTTTATTTAATTCACTACTACCAAACTCAGGAATCAATTTTAATGAACCTGCTTTACCGTTGTTTGTAGATAATATATCTAATATTTTTTGTTTATCAGGTGATATTTTACCTTTTCTTTGTTTAATGATGTTATTTAAATCTTGTGGTTTAACAATATTACCTTGTCCTTTAGATGTTTTAGCACTTACTCTTACTTCACCTTTTGGTGTATTTAAGATATAATCTACTAAAGGATAGTTACCTTCTTTAGGGAAAAATACTTGTGTAGCACCAATTTCTTTAGCGTACATAATAGCACCTAATGTTTCACCTAAGTTCTTTAACACTTCATTAATAAAGTATTTATTGTTTTTTATTTCTTCTTTTTGTTCTGGTTTTAATGTATCTTTTCCATTTATAAGATCAAGAATAAATTGTTTTTGTGTTTCATCTAACACAGGATGATTTTTAACTCCATTAATCAATTCTTTTTTTAATTGGTTAATTGGGATAAATTCATTTAAAGTAACACCTAAATTCTGTGGTTTTAATTCATAATACTCACCACTAGTTTTATATGGTTTAAAAGTAATTTTTGTTTTGCCTACTTTAAAATCACCAGAGTTTTTATCTGTTGGTTGACCAAATATTTTTAAAGCAGCTGTTTTATCAACTAACTCTTTTCTATTATCATCATATACAACAATATTTGTTTTAGATGCTGGTTGTATTTGTGATTGGTCTATTTTTAATTTTTTAATTAACTGTTGAGCAATATCTTGTGCTTCAGGTGTTAATACGTCGTATGATAACTTAGCCAATTCGTCTAATGTATTTTCTATTATTCTAAGTTTTAACTTAGATTCTTTTAGTTCTTCTGGTTTTTCTTCTGTTGGTGCTTCTTCTGGTGTTTTACCTGCTTCTGGTCCTTCAGCTGATGATGGTGTTAATTGTTCTGGTCCTTCAGCTGATCTTGGAGCCCCTAATGTTAATACATTTGCTATTGCCTCAGTTGCTCGTTCTAATTCACTTAATGTAGCTAAATAATACTTTTTACCTTCTACTTTAGCGTTGAATTTATTATCACCTAAGAATATTAAGTAAAAAGAACGATTGTTATGTAAAACAACTTTAAATGTTGTTGGCTTAGGAGCCATTATATAGATACCATTGATATAATCTCTAAAGTCAACTGTTAATAAATCAATCATTGTTTTATCTAATGATGGATATTTCATTAACAAGAACTCTAACGGATCTGATTCAAATGTGATAGCAGGAGTAGTAGGTTCAACAGGTTGTTGATCTACTACTTCTTCTTCTTTTAATGATCGTTTTCTTACTATTTTAAGTTTCATATTATTTATCTAATTCATGGAAACCTTGAGCGGCTTGGTCAATAAAGTTTTCAGCGTTTGTTATATGGTCTTGAATCCAACCTGGTATATCACGTTCTTCATTTCCTAATTTGTTCATTAGTTGTGATGCTGAACTCATAATTGATTTTAAACTGTTTTGAGCCATTGATACTTCATGATCTTCACCTTCATACATTGGTTTTACACCTGCTTTAGCATGTTCATATCCTGCTCTATATCCTTCCTCATAAAAACGTTGCCAATCTTCTATATTTTCTTTTTTAATAACACCTTTAGCTATTAGAATATCTTTTTGTGTTATTTTTCCATCACCACTTAAGTCAGGAAAACCTTCTCCCATGTAACCACATTCGTTACACATTTTACCTTCCATCTCACATCCACATTCAGGACATTGTCCTTTATTTTCTTGTAATGAAGGTCTAGTTAAAATAGATTTTGCTACTGACTTAATCATATCTCTACTATATCCTGATTTGATAAGAGCATCTGATAATTTATAAGCTATAGATTGTGACCAATCTTCATCACTAAATGTTACATTTAATGTTTTTTCTTCGTTTATAGCTTTTTCTAAACGCCAATTATGTATGTTAAAATTGTCTTGCATATTATTTATTTTGTTTTACCCCAAGTTTTACCTTTACCTTTTTTCTTACAACCAGCAGGTGTTGGGCGACAAGCTGGGTATTTAGCACGTTTTTCTCCTTCTTTACGTCCACATGCTTTGCATTTTGTTTTACCGTCTACTTTACGACAAGTATTACAATCAACCCATCCACCTTCTTTACCTGGTGGACCTTGTCTTTTAAGCCATTTATGTAATGATTCGTCTTCGTTAAGATCTTCTTCTTTTAAGTTTTTCCATATATCACCCTGACGACATCTTTCAGCAGCGGCTGATTTATAAGCAGATGGTTTTTTGTATTTGCGATCAGCAATACGTAAACATCTATCACGTTTTACTTTTTCTTCTGAAAGAATTTGTTTGAGTATGTCGGTTAAACGAGTCATTATTTTGTTACACTATTTAATTCGTCAACTACTTGTTTAGTTGCTTTTTTATTTTTCATGTATTCTTGAACCTTTGCTAAGGTTTCTTCTTTCATTTTTTTATAAGCTTCACCTGCTTCTCTTACTTCATCTTTTTTCTTGTCACGTTCAGCCAATAATTTTTCAGCTAATTTTTTAGCTTTACCTTCGTTATAGAATACACCTTTAATGTCTTCTGGGTTTAAACCACCTTTAACTTGGTTAGCGAAGTAAGCGATATCTTTACACTCCCAACATGTATCTTCCATTTTAGAGTTAGTTGATGGTTTTTCTACCACCCAAAATGATCCGACTTCATCTTTTTCAGGAGCGAACCCTTCATTGATTACTTCTTCTTCAATCTTAGGTTTTACTTCTTCAATTGCTTCTCTAATTAGTTGTGTTAATTCTGAACGTTTCATGATTTGTATATTTTCAATTTTAATTTATTTGTTCCTTTTATGGCTCTATGCCACATGTGTCTTGGTATAAATATTGGCTTATCCATGTTTGATGGCAACTCGTTTTCAAGTTGTATTTTCCAATCAGTTATACCTATTGCTTCTACTAATCTGTTTTCATCATCTCTATGCCACATCAATTCTATTGGGTCAATATTCTCATCAAACTCACGAATTATGTATGCATTTGTAACCAATAAGTCATTATATGGTCGACTCATAATTAACTAGGTGATGTTGGTGATGGTGTTATGGTTGGTGTGACACTAATTGTAGGTGTTACACTTGGTGTTTTACTTGGAGTAACACTGATTGTTGGAGTAATTGATGGGGTTAAGCTAATTGTAGGTGTAATACTTGGTGTCACACTAATTGATGGTGTTACACTTGGAGTTGGGTTAACACCCGCTACAATAGCTGTATTTTGTTCTATCATTTGTTGATGACGAAGTTGCTGTTGTTCCATCAACATTTGTTGAACATACATGTTAGATTCCATAGAATATTTTTTTGCTAATTCTTGAAGTGGAATACTAATATTATCTGCTCTTTTAATATATTGTTGCCATGAGCCTGGATCTTTAGTTATATGCATAATTTATTGTTTTTATTTTTTACCAATATCCTGAGAATGTTGTTTTGAATCCTAATAATTTAGCATAGCGAGGTAAACGACATGACCAGTAACGAGCTGTTGTTCTGTCTTTAGCTTGTGGACAATTATGTCTTTTAGAAAATGCTTGTCTTGCTTTTGGATTATTAAGTTTTGCTCTTAATCCACCTCCGGCCATACCAAATGATACTTTTTTTACTTTGTCTCCGTCTTTAACATACACATAGAATTTTTTAGAACCACCGCGTTTTGGTTTACCTAACGCTGGTTGTTTTTTATCTTTAGCTTCATCTAAAACTTCGTTCAAGAATTCCTCGGTCAAAGGTAAGTCTAGTGGTACTTTAATACCATTATATTCACCAAATGTTCCAATGTCTGTATTGTTAAAGTAGTATTTATCGTTTTCACATAACACTAAACGTTTAGACTCATATAAATTTCTTGCTTCAACAAATAATTTTAAAAACATTACTGATTGAGGGCGATATATTGACTCGTTTAGTGGTAAATTATTTTCAATGTGGTAAAACATACCTTCAGAAATGAATGGATGTTCTTTAGATTCATTAATAACTAATTTAGGACCGTGATTATAATCTTGGTCCATATAATTAATAATTTTTTGAATGTGTTCTCTTAGTTGTATAGCGTTCATATTAATATGCTGTTGCGTAATACGCTTTAGGTTTTATTTTTAATGATACAACACCAGGTATTTTTCTGATGTTGTCTATTATTTTCTTAATTCCGCCTTTAACACCTTCATCTTTATATTTAAATAAACTAACGTCTATTTTTATACTAATAGTACAGTCATATCTAGCGTTATCAGTAACAGGTATTTCACTATTAATCTCTTTAGTACTGATGATTGTGACGCCAGGTAAAGCTCTAATTGCTGATAATATTTCTGTTTGGTTTTTGACTTGAGTATTAGTAGTCATCTGACCATATATTTGGTATATGTTCGGATTAGATGCTGCTTCTACTATACGAATTCTCATTAGTGTAAGAATTTAAGTTTATACTTAGTTGACTCAATTAGTGCTACTACTTCGTCAATTTGGTTTTGAATGTATGAATCTTGTGGTAATAAGACACGATTTTTTTCAACGTACATACATAATGCTTCAAAATATTTTAAAACACTACCTTCATCTTCTAACCATGGACCATCACCTTTATATCCTTTAATGATACCGTAACGGCCTTGATATGTTTCAATAATACCATCAGTTAAATCTACGATTTCATCGTAGTATTCATTTAATGCTTTATGAACAGCAAATGATGTTGTTTGTAAATGGAAAATATGTGCTTGAGTACGTGAAGCAAATAACGTAGAAACAAAATTAGCCATAGCATTTGTTGGTTCTACAGTGATACTTACTGTTTCTTCAGCGTCTGGATTGATAGTTGATGGATCAAATCCTTCGTTTTTAACGTTAGCGTATAATGCTTTTAAATAGTTCTTAGCCGCTTTTTCAGTCTTAGAACAACCAACTTTCTCGTCAGTTCCTTTTTTATAGACACATTTTCCTTTTAATTCGTATGGCATACTATGCGGATTTTTTTAGTTTTTGATTTTCATTAGTTAAAAACTCAACTTTTACAGTTAGAGCTGCTACTTCTTTAGTTAATTCTAATACCATTGAACGTAAATCATCTTTTTCTCTAGCTGATGCTTCAAGTAATGCTTCTAATTTAGATATACGATCTTTACAATCATGACGAATAAAATCTTCGTCTTTTTCACGGTGCATAGCGCGTTTTTCATAGTAACGCCAAGCGGCAGATCCACCCAAAACTGTTATTGCTGTTGCTAGAATTGAAAAGATGTTAGTGTCCATTAGTATGTTATTAGTACTGGCTATAAATATTCTATAGTTGTTGTTCTCGTAACTTTTTAATATATTCCTTAACGTTTTTTATTTCATCTTCATTAACTTTACCACCACTCCATGACTCTACATCACCTTGTTCAGTAATGTACGACTCTGATTTTGAATTAACAAATGACTCAAATGATGCTTCAAAATCATTTAACATAGCGTTTTTATTATTATTCATCATTTGTTTTTCATACTCGTCCCATTTGCCAGTTCGTTTAATTTCTGCCTCCATTTCAATGACACAATCAAAACATTTATGATGAAGTGACCACATTTTTTTATTAATGTCATTATTTTTGAACGCTTTAGAACAAACAGGACAAGCTAGTGGTAGGATAGTCATTTTCTTTAGTCTATCAAACTTAGTTACGGTTTGTTTTATACCATTTTTAATGGTCCATTGTTTACCGTTTTCTTCCCATGTATCACCTTCTTGATAGTCTTGAGATTGCTTGCTATAACCCACTTGAGTACCGGTAGATGCTCCTGCATTACCGGTAATTATATTTCGCATACGTTGTACGTCGCGTTTTGAAAACTCTTTTCTTAAATTTGATTCACTCATAAACCTAATTTTTCTAATTCTTTAATTGTATTTTTAGCTGATGTATGGTGAATACCTATACCACCTGCTTCATTCCATCTTTGTATATTATCTTCTCTATCATCAATTAATATAGCGTCTGGTGTGGCTAATTGTTGTTTAAGCTCAGCCTTCTTTAATATTAATTTAGTACCAGGTAATTCTCTTTTCACCCAAATACGTTTACCCATTTTAGATGCTTCTTCACGTGATGGAGCTGATAGTAATTCTGGATTGTATTTTTTAATATAGTCCCACAATTCATGCCCATCCGACATCCATTTTAATTTGATCCAAAATGCTGCTCCTGCTTTAGTAATTGGTTCCCAAAATTCATCTTTTGGTGTATCAAAACTTGCTTTTTTACCTGTTAAATCAAAATATCCTTTATCAAAATCAACCAACACACCATCCATATCACAATAGATTTTTGGATTACTCAGTGTTTTTTTTTGATTAGCTTCTTTTAATGGAGCTTCAAATATTTCTGGTCTATGTTGACCATATTGTCTCATCAAAATACCGGCGGCTGCATTTGCTTCATTTTCAATAGGTGAACCTGTCTTACCAGCATCTGGTCCTAACTGTCCTAATTCAGCTTGTTTACGATGAACTAATTCATGAGCTAATGTTCGCAAAATATCTGCTGTTAATCTTGGTCCTTTAACTACTATTAATTTATTAGTTGATGGATCAAAAGCACCTAATGAATGCATTTGTTTAGCTACATTTTCATCATCTACAAATTCAATCTCTGGTGTTTCTTTTAATTCAAGTGCTTTAATAGTAAAATCTATAAAATCTTGAATTATATCACTATTATCAGTTATCTCTTGTAATTTATCTTTCCACCATTTAATAGAAAATGGTTCTTCTTCTAATTTAGCTTTTGCTAATTTAGTATAATAATGTGGATCTTCACTTAAATGATCTAACGCTATACGAGTTGCTGTTTTGATATCTGTAGTATGTTCTTTTTCTACTTCAATACCTTTTTTTAACTCGTTTTTATCTACATCTTTAATAGAAACAGTTGGTTTAACATCTAATTTATATTCTTCTAGATCATGTGGAATACCTGATTTAGTTAAATAGTCAATTACTTGCTTACGTTGTAACTGTCCATCTTCATTATTACCTAAATTAGGAATAACAACACGTCTTTCTTTACCATCTTCAAAATTATATTGTGAATATTCAAATGCTATTAGATTTGTATTCATAAAGTTTTCAAAATCCGTTGTTTTATCATACGGTATTTTAATAACTGTATCTTGTCCTTTAGTTATACCATCATCACCAGTGATTGGAGCTGATGTTGAAGGAACACGGTATGTATTTGGATCTACTTCTTGTAATTGTTGTGGTGTTAATACACTCACATTTAGTATATGCATTATATCATCAAAATATCCTTTCTGAATTATTGATTCAGGAAAACATCCTTTTAATGTCTCTAATGTATTTAGATATTGATTTTTAGCTTTAGCATGTTCAGTTGAATCTTTATCTGTTGTTATTATTTGTTTAACAAGTGATTTTATTTGTGTAATTAAACCACGTATTTCAGTGGCAGATAATCTTTTACCTTGTGATACAACTTTTTCTTCAATAGGCAATGTTATTGCTCTATCACCAAATGCTTTCTTAAGTGAGTTAAAATAAGCTTGATCTCCACCATCATCTCCAGTTCCAGCTACATAAGCTTTATATGTTAAATCATCATTAAAG
>Ga0222713_10002495_pt1 | contig 19653 bp, 15 predicted proteins | sample C33_649DmetaG_FD_165061 | JGI IMG/M metagenome (GOLD analysis project Ga0222713, IMG submission 165061) | Estuarine water microbial communities from San Francisco Bay, California, United States - C33_649D | ecosystem: Environmental > Aquatic > Marine > Unclassified | place: USA: California...
AAGTCTCAGCACAGACCTTAGTCAGCGCTGCGGTGAGCGTGGTCTTGCCATGGTCGACGTGACCAATGGTACCGACGTTCAGGTGCGGTTTGTTACGTTCGAATTTTTCTTTAGCCACGACAGTAAACCTCTTACTTAAAGGGCTGAATCAACCTTGTTTTTTAACGATAGCTTCGACGATGTTCGACGGAGCCTCGGAGTATTTTGAGAATTCCATGGAGTAGCTGGCGCGACCCTGAGACATGGAGCGGACGTCGGTTGCATAACCGAACATCTCACCCAGCGGAACCTCGGCACGAATAACCTTACCGGAGACCGTGTCTTCCATACCCTGGATCAGACCGCGACGACGGTTCAGGTCACCCATCACGTCACCCATGTAGTCCTCAGGCGTTACCACCTCGACTTTCATGATCGGCTCAAGCACTACAGCGCCCCCCTTCTGGGACAGCTGCTTGGTCGCCATGGAAGCCGCAACCTTGAACGCCATCTCGTTGGAGTCGACGTCATGGTAGGAACCATCGAACACTGTCGCCTTCAGGCCGATCAGCGGATAGCCGGCGACGACGCCGTTCTTCATCTGCTCTTCGATGCCTTTTTGAATGGCCGGGATGTATTCCTTCGGAATCACACCACCAACCACCTCGTTGACGAACTGCAGACCTTCTTGCCCCTCATCTGCAGGCGCAAAACGCACCCAGCAATGACCGAACTGACCGCGACCGCCGGACTGGCGAACGAACTTGCCCTCGATCTCACAGGACTTCGTGATTTTCTCACGATAAGACACCTGAGGCTTACCGATGTTGGCTTCGACATTGAACTCGCGACGCATACGGTCAACGAGAATATCGAGGTGCAACTCACCCATACCCGAGATGATGGTCTGACCAGTCTCTTCGTCGGTCTTGACGCGGAACGAAGGGTCTTCCTGAGCAAGTTTGCCCAGCGCGATACCCATCTTTTCCTGGTCATCCTTGGTCTTAGGCTCAACCGCAACCGAAATCACCGGCTCCGGGAAATCCATACGGACCAGAATGATCGGCTTGTCCAAAGCACAAAGCGTGTCACCAGTCGTGACGTCCTTCATACCGATCAGGGCAGCGATGTCGCCTGCACGAACCTCCTTGATTTCTTCACGGCTGTTCGCATGCATTTGCACCATACGACCGACACGCTCTTTCTTGCCCTTCACCGAGTTCAGAACGCCGTCACCGGAATTCAAGACACCGGAATAGACACGAGCAAAGGTCAGCGTACCGACAAAGGGATCCGTCGCAATCTTGAACGCAAGCGCAGAAAACGGCTCGCTATCATCTGCATGGCGCTCCATCTCGATGGTTTCATCGTCGATATCGGTGCCCTTGATCGCCGGAATATCGGCCGGCGCTGGCAGATAATCGATAACAGCATCGAGAACCAGGGGCACGCCCTTGTTCTTGAAGGAAGAACCACAAACCGCCAACACGATCTCACCAGCGATAGTGCGCTGACGCAGAGCCGACTTGATCTCCTCAATAGTGAGCTCTTCACCTTCGAGGTACTTGTTCATCAGCTCTTCGGTTGCCTCGGCTGCCGCCTCGACCATGTTGCTGCGCCACTCTTCAGCTAGATCCTGAAGCTCGGCAGGGATCTCTTCCTCGCGGAAGGTCATGCCCTTGTCGTCATCGTTCCAGTAGATGGCTTTCATCTTGACCAGATCAATCTGACCCTGGAAGTTATCTTCAGCACCAATAGCAAGCTGGATAGGCACAGGCGTGTGCCCCAGACGCTGCTTGATCTGCGCAACCACACGCAGGAAGTTGGCACCAGCGCGGTCCATCTTGTTGACATAGACCAGACGCGGGACACCGTATTTGTTGGCCTGACGCCATACGGTTTCCGATTGCGGCTCAACACCCGAAGTACCGCAGAACACTACGACCGCACCATCGAGTACGCGCAGCGAGCGCTCCACTTCAATGGTGAAGTCAACGTGACCGGGAGTATCGATGATATTGAAACGATGCCTATCAAACTGCTTCTCGGAACCAGCCCAGAAAGCGGTGGTGGCAGCGGAGGTAATGGTAATACCACGCTCCTGCTCCTGCACCATCCAATCCATGGTCGCGGCGCCGTCGTGCACCTCGCCCATTTTATGGTTTACGCCGGTGTAAAAGAGGACGCGCTCGGTGGTAGTGGTTTTACCAGCATCCACGTGAGCAACGATACCAATGTTACGGTAGCGGTTAATCGGGGTAGTACGAGCCATAAAGCCCTCGCAAGTTGATGACGCTGAAAATTAGAAGCGGTAGTGCGAGAAGGCCTTGTTGGCTTCAGCCATACGGTGCACGTCTTCACGCTTCTTCACAGCAGCGCCTTTACCTTCAAATGCATCCGACAGCTCACCCGCCAAACGCAGGGCCATGGATTTCTCACCACGCTTACGCGCAGCATCTACCAGCCAGCGCATGGCCAGCGCGTTACGACGGGACGGACGAACCTCGACCGGAACCTGGTAAGTCGCACCACCTACGCGGCGGGACTTCACTTCGACCAGCGGAGCGATGGCGTCGAGTGCTTTTTCGAAGATTTCCAGGGGATCGCTGTTCTTGCGTTCCTTGACCTTTTCCAAGGCCCCATAAACGATACGTTCGGCCACGGCTTTCTTGCCGCTTTCCATCACGTGGTTCATGAACTTGGCGAGGATCAGACTTCCGTATTTCGGATCGTCAAGGATCTCGCGCTTGGCTGCTACACGACGTCTTGGCATTGATAAGCCCTCAAACGGTCTTCAGGTTAGCCCGGGACTATAACGATGAAGTTACGCCCGACCTTACTCTTATCGACTCAGATAAATATAAATACGATTACTTCGGACGCTTGGCGCCGTACTTCGAACGACCCTGCTTACGATCCTTGACACCCGAGGTATCCAGCGAACCGCGCACAGTGTGATAACGCACACCCGGAAGGTCTTTTACACGACCGCCACGGATCAGCACGACACTATGCTCTTGCAGGTTGTGGCCTTCACCGCCGATATAGGAGGCGACTTCAAAACCGTTAGTCAGGCGAACACGGCATACCTTACGCAGTGCAGAGTTCGGTTTCTTTGGCGTGGTGGTGTACACACGAGTGCACACGCCACGGCGTTGCGGGCAGTTCTGCAGCGCAGGGACGTCGCTTTTCTCGACGACGCGCTTGCGCGGCTGGCGTACCAGCTGGTTGATCGTTGCCATCTACTAGCTCCACTGTTGTCTTTCGACACAAACGAAAAATGGCAGGGCGCAAAGCCCCGCCAAATTAGGGGTACAAGAGTCTAAAGAGCTTCCTGCCCACCGTCAAGGCGCGCCCCGACTTACGCCGGGGCAGACCACCAATCAGTTACCGCTCGAATTGAGCGCCTCGGTCAGCGCCGCTTCGACTTCATCGGCACTCACGCGAACCGGCTTTTCAGCTTCACGCTTGCGCTTACGCTCGCTGTGATACTGAAGCCCGGTACCGGCCGGGATCAGGCGACCCACGACCACGTTTTCTTTCAAACCACGCAGATAATCGCGCTTGCCCGTCACTGCGGCCTCGGTGAGGACGCGAGTGGTCTCCTGGAAGGACGCTGCCGAAATGAACGACTCAGTAGACAGCGAGGCCTTGGTGATACCCAGCAGCACGCGGATGTACTTCGACCCGAACTTGTCGTCCGCAGAGAGACGCTCGTTCTCCTCAAGAACGTGAGTGAGCTCCATCTGGTCGCCCTTGATGAAGCTCGAATCGCCGGATTCCGCCACTTCAACCTTGCGCAGCATCTGACGCAGAATCGTCTCGATGTGCTTGTCGTTGATCTTCACGCCCTGCAGACGATAAACGTCCTGAATCTCGTTGACGATGTACTTGGCCAGCGCACTCACGCCCAGCAGACGCAGGATGTCGTGCGGGTTGCTCGGACCGTCGGAGATAACCTCACCCTTGTTCACCTGTTCGCCTTCGAACACGTTGAGGTGACGCCACTTCGGAATCAGCTCCTCATACGGATCGGTACCATCGGTCGGCGTGATCACCAAGCGACGCTTGCCCTTGGTTTCCTTGCCGAAGGAGATTGTACCGCTGATTTCAGCCAGGATCGAAGGCTCTTTCGGACGACGTGCCTCGAAGAGATCGGCGACGCGTGGCAGACCACCGGTGATGTCACGGGTCTTCGAGGTTTCCTGCGGGATACGCGCAATAACGTCACCCACATTGATCTCGGCACCGTCAGCCACACCCACCAGGGCATTAGCTGGCAGGAAATACTGAGCCGGTACGTCGGTACCCGGCAGCAGCAGTTCCTTGCCATTGGAGTCGACCATCTTGATCGCCGGACGAATGTCCTTACCCGATGCCGGACGGTCCTTCGGATCCATCACCTCGATGTTGGTCAGACCGGTGAGTTCATCGGTCTGGCGCTTGATGGTGATGTTCTCTTCCATACCGACGAAGGTCACGACACCCTTCATCTCGGTGACGATCGGGTGGGTGTGCGGATCCCACTTGGCCACCACAGCGCCTGCGTCGACCTTGTCGCCTTCCTTAATCGAGATAACTGCACCGTAAGGCAGCTTGTAACGCTCGCGCTCACGACCGAAGTCGTCGGCAACCGCCAGCTCACCGGAACGGGACACCGCAACCAGCGCGCCGTCAGCACGCTCTACATGCTTGAGGTTATGCAGGCGGATAGTGCCGCCATTCTTGACCATGACGTTGTCGACCGCAGAAGTCCGGCTAGCCGCACCACCGATGTGGAACGTACGCATCGTCAGCTGAGTACCGGGCTCACCAATCGATTGCGCAGCAATAACGCCCACTGCCTCACCGATGTTGACCTGGTGCCCGCGAGCGAGATCGCGACCGTAGCACTTCGCACAAATGCCATAGCGCGTTTCACAGCTGATCGGCGAGCGAACCACAACTTCGTCAATGCTGTTGAGCTCGATGAAGTCGACCCACTGCTCGTCAACCAATGTTCCGGCCGGAACCAAAACCTCTTCGCTGCCGGGCTTGAGCACATCACGCGCAATAACACGGCCCAGCACGCGCTCGCCCAGCGGCTCGACCACGTCGCCGCCCTCGATGTGCGGAGTCATGAACAGACCCTGCTCGGTACCGCAGTCGACCTCGGTAACCACCAGATCCTGCGCCACGTCAACCAGACGACGGGTCAGGTAACCGGAGTTCGCGGTTTTCAGAGCGGTATCCGCCAGGCCCTTACGAGCACCGTGAGTGGAGATGAAGTACTGGAGTACGTTCAAACCTTCACGGAAGTTCGCCGTGATCGGCGTCTCGATGATCGAACCGTCGGGCTTGGCCATCAAACCACGCATACCGGCCAGCTGACGGATCTGAGCAGCGGAACCCCGCGCACCGGAGTCAGCCATCATGTACATCGAGTTGAACGAGTCCTGCTCGGCTTCATTGCCATCGCGGTCAATGACCTTCTCTTTCGAGAGGTTGGCCATCATCGCCTTAGAGACTTCGTCGTTGGCCTTGGACCAGAGGTCGATCACCTTGTTGTACTTCTCGCCCTGAGTCACCAGGCCAGAGGCGTACTGCGACTCGATCTCCTTCACTTCCTCGGTAGCGGCGTCGATGATGCGCGCCTTCTCATCCGGGATGACGAAGTCGTTCACACCGATCGACACGCCCGAAATGGTCGAGTATGCGAAACCGGTGTACATCAGCTGGTCGGCGAAGATAACGGTATCCTTCAGACCAACGGTGCGGTAGCACAGGTTGATCAGTTTGGAGATCGCCTTCTTCTTCATCGGCTGGTTGACCACGTCGAACGGCAGGCCGGCCGGAACCACCTGGAACAACAGCGCGCGGCCAACGGTGGTGTCGACGATACGAGTGTTCTTGGTAATGCTGCCGTCGCGATCCTTGATGGTCTCGTTGATCCGCACTTTGACGCGGGCGTGCAGAGACGCTTCGCCACCGCGGAACACACGGTCGACTTCCTGCAGGTCAGCAAATACGCGACCTTCACCCTTGGCGTTGATCGCTTCCCGGGTCATGTAATAAAGACCCAAGACCACGTCCTGCGACGGCACGATGATCGGCTCACCGTTGGCTGGCGACAGGATGTTGTTGGTCGACATCATCAGCGCCCGCGCTTCGAGCTGGGCTTCCAGTGTCAGCGGCACGTGAACGGCCATCTGGTCGCCGTCGAAGTCGGCGTTGTACGCAGCACAGACCAGCGGGTGCAGCTGAATCGCTTTGCCTTCGATGAGTACCGGCTCGAACGCCTGGATACCCAGACGGTGCAGCGTCGGTGCGCGGTTGAGCAATACGGGGTGTTCGCGGATGACCTCAGCGAGAACGTCCCAAACCTCAGGCAGTTCGCGCTCCACCATCTTCTTGGCGGCCTTGATGGTGGTCGCCATGCCGCGCATTTCCAGCTTGCCGAAGATGAACGGCTTGAACAGCTCGAGCGCCATCTTCTTTGGCAGACCGCACTGATGCAGACGCAGGGTCGGGCCAACGGTGATAACCGAACGGCCAGAGTAGTCTACGCGCTTGCCGAGCAGGTTCTGACGGAAACGACCTTGCTTGCCCTTGATCATGTCGGCCAGGGACTTCAGCGGGCGCTTGTTCGAGCCAGTGATGGCGCGACCGCGGCGACCGTTGTCGAGCAGTGCGTCGACCGCTTCCTGCAACATGCGCTTTTCGTTGCGCACGATGATGTCCGGTGCGGACAGATCGAGCAGGCGCTTGAGACGGTTGTTACGGTTGATCACCCGACGGTAAAGATCGTTGAGATCCGACGTCGCGAAACGTCCGCCATCGAGCGGGACCAATGGACGAAGATCTGGCGGCAGCACCGGCAGGACGGTCAGGACCATCCACTCCGGCAGGTTGCCAGAACCAAAGAACGCTTCCATCAGTTTCAAGCGCTTTGACAGCTTCTTGATCTTGGTTTCCGAGTTGGTCTGCGGAATCTCTTCGCGCAGGCGACCGATCTCGTGCTCCAGGTCGATTTCGTGCAGCAGCTCGCGCACCGCTTCAGCGCCCATGCGGGCATCGAAGTCGTCACCGAACTCTTCCAGTGCTTCGAAATACTGTTCGTCGTTGAGCAGCTGACCCTTCTCAAGCGTGGTCATGCCCGGATCGATCACGACGTAGCTTTCGAAATAAAGCACACGCTCGATGTCACGCAGGGTCATATCCAGCAGCAGGCCGATACGGCTCGGCAGCGACTTCAGGAACCAGATGTGAGCAACTGGCGAAGCCAGCTCAATGTGAGCCATACGCTCACGGCGCACCTTGGCTAGCGCAACTTCAACGCCGCACTTCTCACAGATAACGCCACGATGCTTGAGGCGCTTGTACTTACCGCACAGGCACTCATAGTCCTTGACCGGGCCAAAGATCTTGGCGCAGAACAGGCCGTCGCGCTCGGGCTTGAACGTACGATAGTTGATGGTCTCTGGCTTCTTGACTTCACCAAAGGACCAGGAACGGATCATCTCGGGCGAAGCCAATGCAATCTTGATGGCATCGAACTCTTCGATTTGACCCTGGTTTTTCAACAGATTCAGCAAGTCTTTCAAGGCCTTTCCTCCTCACGGACCTGCGATGGCCGGCTGATGCCGGACGTCGCATAGGCGGTGCGTGGTTATTCGGTTTCCAGATCGATGTCGATACCGAGCGAGCGGATTTCTTTGATCAATACGTTGAAAGACTCCGGCATGCCGGGCTCCATACGGTGATCGCCGTCCACGATGTTCTTGTACATCTTGGTCCGCCCGTTCACGTCGTCCGACTTGACCGTGAGCATTTCCTGCAGGGTGTAGGCGGCACCGTAAGCTTCCAGTGCCCATACCTCCATCTCCCCGAAACGCTGGCCACCGAACTGTGCCTTACCACCCAGCGGCTGCTGGGTAACCAGGCTGTAGGAGCCGGTGGAACGCGCGTGCATCTTGTCGTCGACCAGGTGGTTGAGCTTGAGCATATACATGTAGCCAACCGTGGTGGTGCGCTCAAACTTGTTACCGGTACGGCCATCGAACAGCTGCATCTGGCCGCTCTCTGGCAGATCTGCCAGCTTAAGCATGGCCTTGATCTCGCGCTCCTTGGCACCGTCGAACACCGGCGTTGCCATTGGCACGCCACCGCGCAGGTTCTTCGCCAGATCGAGAATTTCTTGGTCGCTGAAGCTTTCCAGGTTTTCCTGACGGCCACCGATCTCGTTATAGATTTCGGTGAGGAACTTACGTAGCTCAGCGACCTTACGCTGCTCTTCCAGCATGCGGTTGATCTTCTCACCCAGCCCCTTGGCCGCTAGGCCCAGGTGGGTTTCGAGAATCTGACCGACGTTCATACGAGATGGTACGCCCAGCGGATTCAATACGATGTCGACCGGGGTGCCATGCACGTCATGCGGCATGTCTTCGACCGGCATGATGACCGAGACGACACCCTTGTTACCGTGGCGACCTGCCATCTTGTCGCCCGGCTGGATACGGCGCTTGATGGCCAGGTAGACCTTGACGATCTTCAGAACGCCAGGCGCCAGGTCGTCGCCCTGCTGCAGCTTGCGCTTCTTGTCTTCGAACTTGTCGTCGAGCAGCTGCCGGCGGTCGGAGATGTAGGCTTGGGCCTTTTCCAACTGCTCGTTCAGAGCATCTTCGGCCATGCGCAGCTTGAACCACTGACCGTGCTCCAGGCTATCGAGAGCCTCATCAGTGATGACTGCGCCCTTCTTCAGACCAGCACCACCTTCGACAGTCGCGCCAACAAGAGCAGAACGCAAACGCTCGAAGGTTGCACCTTCAACTATACGGAACTCTTCATTCAGATCCTTACGAATCTCGTCCAGCTGCATCTTCTCGATGGCCAGCGCACGGGAGTCACGCTCGACACCATCACGGATAAACACCTGTACGTCGATGACGGTACCCTTGGTGCCAGTCGGCACACGTAGGGAGGTGTCCTTCACGTCGGACGCCTTCTCACCGAAGATCGCACGCAGCAGCTTCTCTTCCGGCGTCAGCTGGGTTTCGCCTTTCGGCGTGACTTTGCCAACCAGGATGTCGCCAGCGCCTACTTCAGCACCGACGTAAACGATGCCCGCCTCGTCCAGCTTGTTCAGCGCAGCTTCGCCCACGTTCGGAATGTCCGCCGTGATCTCTTCTGGGCCGAGCTTGGTGTCGCGGGAAACGCAGGTCAGTTCCTGAATGTGAATGGTTGTGAAACGATCTTCCTGAACCACACGCTCCGACAGGAGAATGGAGTCTTCGAAGTTGTAGCCGTTCCAAGGCATGAACGCGACGCGCATGTTCTGCCCGAGCGCCAGCTCACCCATGTCAGTGGACGGACCGTCTGCCATGATGTCGCCACGCTCGACTACATCACCCTTGCTCACGAGCGGGCGCTGATTGATGCAGGTGTTCTGGTTGGAACGGGTGTACTTGGTCAGGTTGTAGATGTCGACGCCGGCTTCACCGGTTTCAACTTCTGCATCATGCACACGCACAACCACACGGCTCGCATCGACCGAGTCAATAACGCCGCCACGACGGGCTACAACGCAAACGCCGGAGTCGCGCGCAACGTTACGCTCCATGCCGGTGCCAACCAGCGGTTTGTCCGAACGCAGGGTCGGTACAGCCTGACGCTGCATGTTGGAGCCCATGAGAGCGCGGTTGGCGTCGTCGTGCTCGAGGAATGGAATCAGCGAGGCGGCAACGGATACGACCTGCTTCGGCGATACGTCCATCAGGGTCACGTCTTCCGGCGCCTTGACCGTGAATTCGTTCTGATGACGAACAGCAACCAGCTCGTCGACCAGCTTGCGACCGTCCAGCTTGGCGCTGGCCTGCGCAATGACGTGGTCAGCTTCTTCGATTGCCGACAGGAATACGATCTCGTCGGTAACTTCGCCTTCCTTCACAACGCGGTACGGGCTTTCCAAGAAGCCGTACTGGTTGGTACGGGCGTAGGCCGCCAGCGAGTTGATCAAACCGATGTTCGGGCCTTCCGGCGTCTCGATCGGGCACACTCGGCCGTAATGGGTCGGGTGTACGTCGCGCACTTCAAAGCCTGCACGTTCGCGGGTCAGACCGCCCGGGCCGAGCGCAGAGACACGACGCTTGTGCGTAATCTCTGACAGCGGGTTGTTCTGGTCCATGAACTGCGACAGCTGGCTGGAGCCGAAGAACTCCTTCACCGCCGCCGCAACCGGCTTGGCGTTGATCAGATCCTGCGGCATCAGGCCTTCGCTTTCGGCCATCGACAGACGTTCCTTGACCGCACGCTCAACGCGCACAAGACCGACACGGAACTGGTTCTCGGCCATCTCGCCAACACAACGGACACGGCGGTTACCCAGGTGGTCGATGTCGTCGACTACGCCTTTACCGTTACGGATGTCGACAAGAGTCTTCAGTACCGCAACGATATCTTCACGACTGAGTACGCCAGAACCTTCGATCTCAGTACGACCGATACGGCGGTTGAACTTCATCCGACCTACAGCCGACAGATCGTAACGTTCCGATGCGAAGAACAAATTGTTGAACAACGTCTCGGCAGCATCCTTGGTTGGCGGCTCGCCAGGACGCATCATGCGGTAGATCTCGACAAGCGCTTCAAGCTGATTGGTAGTCGAATCGATCTTCAACGTGTCGGAAATGAACGGGCCGCAGTCGATGTCGTTGGTATACAAGGTCTCGAAACGAACAACCTGAGCTTTGACCAACTTGGCCAGAACTTCGACTGTCAGCTCAGTATTGCACTCGGCAATGATCTCTCCAGTCGCCGGATGCACGATAGCCTTCGCCGTGGTGCGGCCCAGGACGTAGTCCATCGGCATGTCGAGCGACTTGATGCCTGACTTGTCGAGCTGGTTGATATGACGTGCAGTGATGCGACGGCCCTGCTCGACAATGACCTTGCCGTTCTCGTCGGTGATGTCGAAAGAGGCAATTTCGCCGCGCAGACGCTGTGGAACCAGCTCCAAGCTCAGCGCTTCGCCCTTAACGTGGAATACGTTGGTATCGTAGAACGCATCAAGGATTTCTTCGGTGCCGTAATTCAACGCACGCAGAAGCACCGAAGCCGGCAGCTTGCGACGACGGTCGATACGCACAAACACAGCGTCCTTCGGATCGAACTCGAAGTCCAGCCATGAACCACGGTACGGGATGATCCGCGCGGAATACAGCAGCTTGCCCGAGCTGTGGGTCTTGCCCCGATCATGATCGAAGAAAACGCCTGGCGAGCGATGCAGCTGAGACACGATAACGCGCTCGGTACCGTTGATGATGAAGGTACCGTTCTCAGTCATCAGGGGAATTTCCCCCATGTAGACTTCCTGCTCCTTGATGTCCTTGATCGCCTTGCTCGACGATTCCTTATCAAAGATGATCAGACGAACTTTTACCCGCAACGGCACGGCGAAGGTGACGCCGCGCAACACGCATTCCTTGACGTCAAAAGCCGGGTCGCCCAAGCGATAGCCGACATACTCCAGCGCCGCATTGCCGGAATAGCTGATTATCGGAAAAACGGATTTGAAGGCTGCATGCAAGCCAATATCGCGGAATTGATCTTTGGTCGCTCCCGCCTGCAGGAATTCGCGGTACGAATCCAGCTGGATGGCCAAAAGATACGGCACGTCCATCACGTGCGGTAACTTGCTAAAGTCCTTGCGGATTCGTTTTTTCTCAGTGTATGAGTAAGCCATCAGCGTTCCCCAGCTTGGTCACCTGCTTGTTTGGCTTCTCCCGACGGGAGCAGCCAGAAAATCTTGCGAATCCTGTGATTCGCACCGCCCACCGGAGCGGTTGTTTCCGTAATAGCTGCCAGATGTTCAACAGGCAGCTATAACGGAAAAAGGCCGGTGGCAAAAGCCACCAGCCATCAGCCTTACGCGAGTCGCTTCGGCTGTAGACGCAAGGTCGCGCTTACTTGAGCTCGACTTTAGCGCCAGCTTCTTCCAAGGATTTCTTGGCAGCTTCGGCTTCGTCCTTGGACACGCCTTCCTTGACAATACCAGGGGCGCCGTCAACGACTGCCTTGGCTTCTTTCAGACCCAGACCTGTCAGTTCGCGAACGGCCTTGATCACGTTTACTTTCTTCTCGCCAGCTTCAAGCAGCATGACGTTGAATTCGGTCTGCTCTTCGGCAGCAGCAGCAGCCGGGCCAGCAGCAGCAACAGTGGCGGCTGCAGCAGTAACGCCGAACTTCTCTTCCATTGCCTTGATCAGTTCAACAACCTGCATCACGGACATTTCGGAAACGGCGTTGATGATGTCTTCGTTGGTCAGAGCCATGACTCTAAATTCCTGTATATGATGACGGCCTTTGGCCATCTAATTCAAAAAATCGAAAAATGCTTTGCGCGCGTTAGGCCGCGGCTGCTTCTTTCTGGTCGCGAACGGCCGCCAATGTACGAGCCAGCTTGCTGGTAGCGCCTTGGATCACGCTCATCAGCTGCGAAATTGCCTCGTCATAGGTCGGCAGGGTTGCCAAAGCGTCGATCTGGTTGGCTGCAATGAACTGACCTTCAAATGCGGCAGCCTTGATCTCGAACTTGTCCTGACCCTTGGCAAACTCCTTGAAGATACGAGCGGCAGCGCCCGGATGCTCGTTGGAGAAAGCGATAAGGGTCGGGCCTTTGAACACGTCGTTGAGCACATCATACTGAGTGCCTTCAACAGCGCGGCGCAGCAGGGTGTTACGTACTACACGCACGTATACGCCAGCTTCGCGGGCCTCTTTACGGAGTCCGGTCATGGCTCCCACGGTCACACCACGGGCATCAGCCACGACAGCGGACAGGGCAGCTTTGGCAGCCTCGTTGACTTCAGCGACGATGGCTTTCTTGTCTTCGAGTTTGATTGCCACGGGTTTTTACTCCTGGATGTTACCGGTTCGTCCAGTCGAAACCGGACGGGTTTTGGTGTCTGATTCGGTACGAATCGGGAGCACCTCTGCGTAGGCCTGGAAAAGCTAAGCTTCTACGGTTTAAGACTCACGTCGCCTACGGTCTTGGATAGCCCCCGCCAGGCAGGGACCCCAATGTGTCGCGCCCTGCCAAGCAGGGCGCTGAATGCTTTACGCTTCGAGCGATGCCTGATCGATGACCAAGCCAGGACCCATGGTGGTGCTCAGGGTGACGCGCTTGACGTAGATGCCTTTGGAAGTGGACGGCTTCAAGCGCTTGAGGTCCGAAAGCAGCGCTTCGACGTTCTGCTTCAGCTGACCAGCCTCGAAACCAACCTTGCCGACTGAAGTATGAATGATACCGTTCTTGTCGGTACGGAAGCGCACCTGACCGGCCTTGGCGTTCTTGACGGCAGTCGCAACGTCAGGCGTCACAGTACCGACCTTCGGGTTAGGCATCAGACCGCGCGGACCAAGAATCTGGCCCAGCTGACCAACAACACGCATTGCATCCGGAGAAGCAATAACGACGTCGTAGCTCAGATCCCCACCCTTCATCTCAGCAGCCAAATCGTCCATGCCGACGCGATCCGCACCTGCAGCAAGCGCCGCCTCGGCTGCTGGACCCTGAGTGAACACCGCCACCCGAACGCTTTTACCTGTACCGTTCGGCAGAACAGTAGCGCCACGCACAACTTGATCGGATTTACGCGGATCAACGCCAAGGTTAATGGCGATATCGAAGGACTCAGTGAACTTCACTGCCGACAGCTGAGCCAGCAGCGTCGCGGCATCTTCGAACGAATACTGCTTGCCAGCTTCGATTTTTTCAGCAAAAGCCTTCTGACGCTTGGTCAACTTAGCCATTACACACCCTCCACGTTCAGGCCCATGCTGCGAGCGGAGCCGGCGATAGTGCGCACGGCCGCATCGAGATCAGCAGCGGTAAGATCAGCATTCTTCGTCTTGGCGATCTCTTCCAGCTGCGCACGGGTAACAGTGCCGACCTTCTGGGTGTTAGGACGAGCAGAACCACTAGCAATGCCAGCGGCTTTCTTCAACAGAACGGCAGCAGGCGTACTTTTGGTCTCGAAGGTGAAACTGCGGTCGCTATAGACGGTGATGATTACCGGCGTTGGCAGACCTGGTTCCTGACCCTGCGTACGAGCGTTGAACGCCTTGCAGAATTCCATGATGTTGACACCATGCTGCCCCAGCGCCGGGCCGACTGGCGGCGACGGGTTGGCCTGGCCGGCCTTTACCTGAAGCTTGATATAAGCTTGAATCTTCTTAGCCATAAGTACTCCGTTCTGGGTATTAGCGCCTTGCGGCTCCCCTGTTCACTTGAATATCCCAGTGACGACAAAACCCCGCAGCCATCAGCTGCGGGGTGTGGGATGCTTTTTCAGCTAGACCTTTTCGACCTGACTGAACTCCAACTCTACCGGCGTTGATCGACCAAAAATCAATACCGCGACCTGGATGCGACTCTTTTCGTAATTAACTTCTTCAACCACGCCATTGAAATCAGCAAACGGGCCGTCAGCCACGCGCACAACCTCACCCGGCTCGAACAATGTTTTGGGCTTAGGCTTATCACTACCGTCAGCAACGCGACGCAGAATGGCTTCAGCCTCTTTATCCGTGATCGGCGCAGGCTTGTCAGCGGTACCACCAATGAAACCCATCACGCGCGGCGTATCCTTAACCAGGTGCCAAGCGCCTTCAGCCATATCCATCTGGACAAGAACGTAACCCGGGAAAAATTTGCGCTCACTTTTGCGCTTCTGCCCGTTACGCATCTCAACCACTTCTTCAGTGGGAACTAGAATCTCGCCGAAATGATCTTCCATGCCGGCAAGCTTGATGCGCTCAATCAATGAACGCATGACATGCTTCTCGTAACCCGAGTAAGCATGAACGACATACCAACGCTTAGCCACGGGACACCCTTAACCTACAATCATGGAAACTAGCCAACCGAGCAGAGAATCGAGACCCCACAACAGCAGCGCCATAACCAACACGACCGCGACGACAATAAGCGTGGTCTGAGTAGTCTCTTGACGGGTCGGCCAAACGACTTTACGAATCTCGACGCGCGCCTCTTTCAGAAGAACGAAAAAGGAACGACCTTTAGACGTCTGTAGCGCAAAAAACGCTGCAACCACAGCAAATACGAGCAGCGCAAGAACCCTGTACAGAATAGGCTCGGCGGAGTAATACTGATTACCCACCACAGCCACAACAACCAAAGCAGCCACAACAAGCCACTTCACCAGATCGAAGCGCGAGTCTTTGGCTTCTGCTTTGACATTCATCTGCTAGAACCCTGTAAATATTGCCAAATTCGATATTGAATTTGGCAGGCCAGGAGGGAATCGAACCCCCAACCTGCGGTTTTGGAGACCGCCGCTCTGCCAATTGAGCTACTGGCCTAACAAGAGTCAGGCCGACTATTATGCCGGCCCGAATGAATCAGATCAATCGATTATTCGATGATCTTGGCAACCACGCCGGCACCAACGGTACGACCACCTTCGCGAATCGCGAAGCGCAGACCGTCTTCCATGGCGATCGGAGCGATCAGGGTAACAACCATCTTGATGTTGTCGCCCGGCATTACCATCTCAACGCCTTCGGGCAGCTCGCAGTTACCAGTCACGTCAGTCGTACGGAAGTAGAACTGAGGGCGGTAGCCCTTGAAGAACGGAGTGTGACGACCGCCTTCTTCCTTGCTCAGCACGTAGACTTCGCCTTCGAACTTGGTGTGCGGCTTGATGGTGCCCGGCTTGGCCAGAACCTGACCACGCTCAACGTCATCACGCTTGGTGCCGCGCAGCAGGACGCCGACGTTCTCACCCGCACGACCTTCGTCGAGCAGCTTACGGAACATTTCGACGCCGGTGCAGGTAGTCTTGGTCGTGGCACGAATACCAACGATCTCGATCTCTTCCTGAACCTTAACGATGCCGCGCTCAACACGACCAGTCACAACAGTACCGCGACCAGAGATCGAGAACACGTCCTCGATTGGCATCAGGAACGGCTTGTCGATCGCACGCTCAGGCTCTGGGATGTAGCTGTCCAGAGTCTCGACCAGCTTACGCACGGCCGACACGCCCATCTCGTTGTCGTCCTGGCCATTCAGCGCCATCAGCGCAGAGCCGATGATGATCGGAGTGTCGTCGCCCGGGAAGTCGTAAGTCGACAGCAGGTCACGCACTTCCATCTCAACCAGCTCAAGCAGCTCAGCGTCGTCCACCATGTCAGCCTTGTTCAGGAAGACAACGATGTACGGAACGCCAACCTGACGGGACAGCAGGATGTGCTCACGAGTCTGCGGCATCGGGCCGTCAGCAGCAGAGCAAACCAGAATCGCGCCGTCCATCTGCGCAGCACCGGTGATCATGTTCTTCACATAGTCAGCGTGGCCAGGGCAGTCAACGTGAGCGTAGTGACGGATCGAGGAATCATATTCAACGTGGGAGGTGTTGATGGTGATACCACGAGCCTTCTCTTCCGGCGCGTTGTCGATCTGCGAGAAGTCACGCGCAGAGCCGCCCCAAGTCTCAGCACAGACCTTAGTCAGCGCTGCGGTGAGCGTGGTCTTGCCATGGTCGACGTGACCAATGGTACCGACGTTCAGGTGCGGTTTGTTACGTTCGAATTTTTCTTTAGCCATCGAGACCGTCTCCCATCGTTGAATTGAGCTAGTCACGCCACCATTAAAACAAAGGCAGATATTTACATATCTGCCTTTGAGATTGGAGCTCATGAGCGGATTTGAACCGCTGACCTCACCCTTACCAAGGGTGTGCTCTACCAGCTGAGCTACATGAGCGTATCGTATTTGCGCGAGCAAAAACCTGGAGCGGGTAGCGGGAATCGAACCCGCATCATCAGCTTGGAAGGCTGAGGTTCTACCACTAAACTATACCCGCGGTAGCCTAGGCCGACGCTATAAACTGGTGGAGGGGGAAGGATTCGAACCTTCGAAGTCGATGACGTCAGATTTACAGTCTGATCCCTTTGGCCGCTCGGGAACCCCTCCAAAACGAGGCGGCATTTTCAATGCCATCCTCTTAACTGTCAAGCAATTTCTCATTAAAATCCTGAGGTTAGCTTTCGTGACAGTTCTCCTCAAACAACCCAAGGGGCTGCGCGACGGAGCGGGCGCCATTCTATGGAAACTACTCTACGTTTGCAATGCTTGAACACGGCATTTGTTGATGACCCAGCTTGGGGAAATCTCTTAGGAGTTCGCCAAGCAATGAGTCGGTCAGGAGGCGCTGCTGAACGCCTCTCACCTGAACCCAGTAGCTACGGTGTGTTCTCGGCAACTCGCGTATAGACGCCATATAACTAATGGCTTTTAAGCGACTTACAACGCTTTCAGCGGAGTCCTTACGAGAGAATATCCCTAGTGATATTCCATTAGACAGATCGCCGACGGTAATTATGTAACTGTCAATATTGCGAGATTGGAGCTCTCTCAGCTGACGTAGCGATGCTTGCCGCGAAACTAGCGGAGGCAGATATACCCAATAGTCAGTGCCAGCAGCCTCATCGATAGACTTGACGCTGGCATCAATATCAAGACTTAGCAAACGCTGCTCAACGTCCAGCGCCACCGATTCTTGGTCGAACCCACCCAAAAATACGCAAACACTCCCCTCGTGGACGGAAGAACCACGAGGCTCCAATGGTTTGGTTTCGCTAAGCAACTGGATATCAGCCTCTTCGGAAACGGGAGGCGCCACGACGTCGCCCGCCCCCCTAGGAGGCTGCTGGTTGATGTGATGGAGGTAAAATAAAAGATTTAGCACTACCAGCAGCATTAAAAGCCAGCGCATGGATACCTCTTTAGGGACAGGCTATCGCCAGCCCCCTGAAAACCAAATCAGGCACGCATCTAACCCTAGGGAGATCTGCAACCAGTGCTGCATCTCCGCCGGTAACATAGATGGTGAAGTTTTTACCCAGATGATCTCCAGCGATGCCAATCTGGCTTGTAACGTAGCTTCGCAGCATGATCAAACAACCTCGCTCGACACCCTCGGCGGTGTCCCTGCCAGGCGTGATATCACTCAACGCAACGGTGGATAGCGCAGGGTCGTATTGGATGCGCCGGGTGTGAGCAAGCAGCTGCCCACGCAGAAGCGCTAAACCTGGCGCTATATAACCACCCAAGTGCACGCCATTACAGTCGACTAAATCTATAGTGACCGCAGTACCGAGGTCGATAACCAAACATGGTCCTTTGCACATTTCATAAGCGGCGATGATAGCCAACCACCGATCCAAGCCCAGCCGGCCCTGTTCCTTATAACCATTAACAACGCCCGCGACGCACTTGGATGGACTCACCTTAAGCACTTCCACCCCTAGTGCACCAGACAGCACGTCTGTCAATGCACCGGTTTCCGCATCGTCTCTGACGCTCACCATGCGGCAACGGGTAATTTTCCCGATATCCGCATTGAGCAAGTCCTGAAGCAGGTCCATCGCCTGCGCTGCGATACCCCCTACTACCAACGCGCCATCAACATTTGAAACAACCCGCCACTTGATGAAGCTATTGCCGCAATCGAGCTCAAGAATCATCGTCTAGCCTCAAACTTAATTCTCCACCACTGAAACACCGCTCACCCTGCCCTTCAATCCAAAGGCGTAGCGCACCCTGCTCGTCTATCCCGTTCATCACTCCTTTAACCTGTTGGGTGCCGGTGCTTAACGTACAGCGTCGCCCGCGCCAGATATTGTTTGTCTCCCACTCGGCGCGCAATGAGGAAAAGCCCTCACGGGCATGCCTTTCTAAATAGTGAGATAAGGCTTCACTGACAAAGCGCGACAGATCATCGCGGCTCGCCAGCATTCCGGTCTGCTCACGCACCGACGTCCAGGCCTGACCGATGCCCTGAGTGCTCGGCGCCATGTTCACGTTCACTCCAATCCCGATAATCACATGACATACGTCCGCCGGATCACCATTCAGCTCTAATAGAATGCCTGCTATTTTTCTGCCGCCTGCATAAACATCGTTGGGCCACTTTAGTCCCGCACTTTCGATGCCAGCCCGATGAAGCGCACGGAGAACGGCCAGCCCAACGACTAAACTCAATCCAGACAACCCCTGGAGGCCATTCGAAACCTTCAGCACCAAGGTGTAATAAATATTTTGTGCCGGCGGGCTCGTCCACACACGCCCTCTACGGCCCCGCCCATGAGTTTGGCCCTCAGCCAATACCACGAATGGCGCAGCTACGCCCGCCTGCAGCAACCTTAAGGCCTCTGCATTAGTGGAGTCGGTTGACTCTCGAAGATAGAGCTGCCAACCCAGAGGAGCCAACACAGCGGCGTTGTCCTCATAACTGAGCAGCGAAAGAGGCGCTGCCAAGCGATACCCTTTGCCTGGCACTTTGAATAGCTCAATACCGCATTCATCCTCAAGTCGCTGTAGGTATTTCCACACAGCACTCCGACTTACACCGAGAGCCCCTCCTAATTCTTCGCCAGAATGAAAACGGCCATCACCGAGCAACCGTAGCAAGCTGTACATAACCCCTCCAGGCTTCGGACAGACATAATCGATGCCCCTGAACACATTCGAGTTTTCCAAACCCCAAAGACAAACCCCCGATCCTCTTACGAAGATCGGGGGTTTGGTGTAGAAGCTTGACGATGACCTACTCTCACATGGGGAAACCCCACACTACCATCGGCGATGCGTCGTTTCACTACTGAGTTCGG
>Ga0222713_10002497_pt1 | contig 19635 bp, 20 predicted proteins | sample C33_649DmetaG_FD_165061 | JGI IMG/M metagenome (GOLD analysis project Ga0222713, IMG submission 165061) | Estuarine water microbial communities from San Francisco Bay, California, United States - C33_649D | ecosystem: Environmental > Aquatic > Marine > Unclassified | place: USA: California...
CTTTTCTTTTGGGGTTTCCATCAAAAAAAGATTATCGTTATTTTCAACTCCTAATTTACTAAACTTTAGCTAAAGTTCAAAATAAAGATTATCCCTAATTAAATTACAATGTAACTATGCAAACTAGACATCTGTTAATAGCTTCGCTAATAACTGGGTTATTGATTTTAATTTCTTTTGGTGTTTGGCTGGCAACCTTTTAATATGAATAGTTTCAATCTTGGAAATGGAATTTTCCATATTCCTATGGAGTTACCTTGGTCTTCACCTGGATTTGTAAATGTTTATTTACTGGAAGACAAAAATGGTTTTGTGATGATTGATTGTGGGGTCGATGGAGAAGAGTACTATCAACTACTGATTGAGCATTTGGATAGTTTTAAAATAAATATTAAAGATATAAATTTATTAATTGGTACCCATATGCACTCTGATCATATTGGCTTATCAACTCGAATTAGAGAGCAAGGTGTAAAATTTGCTCTTTATAAAAACTCTACAGATTTTATAACTCACTACAATGACTGGAAAATAAGGTTTAGAGAACTAATTATATTAGCTGAAAAACAAGGAGCTCCAAAGAGTTTCCTACAAGACTTGAATGAAATTGAAACTCCAATTTATGCTGGAAAAGTAACTAAGCCAGATCTACTTTTAGATGAAGGTGCAATTACAGAAGTAGATAGGAAACTATTTACAGTTTTTACTCCAGGGCATGACATTACTGAAATCTCACTTCATGATGCAAGTTCTGGAATAATTTTTTCAGGAGATCATATTTTGCCTAAAATAACACCATTCATACCAACCACAAACGAGGATGATGATATGCTTGGAAGGTACGGTGATTCACTTGATAAAGTATTAAATATTAGTCATTCCATAATTGCACCTGGACATGGTGGCTTAATTACCAGCCCATATGAAAGAATTGAACAAATGAAAATTCATCATAAGAAAAGATCTGAAAGAATATTAGAAATATTAGCTTTGTCTAAAAAAAGTGGCTGGGAGATACTCGAGGAGCTTTTTCCTAGAAATCTAGATCAATTAAATTTAAGATTAGCTTTTCAAGAAACTATGGCCCACATCTTGTATCTCAAAAATAATAAAAAAATTAATTTTAATGTAGTAAATTCAGTTCAAGTTTGGGAAAAACTAAGTTAAAGAATATCCCCTATTTAAAGCTTCTTCTAATGTATCTGGTCCAAATGCTTGAATCAAATTTTTAGAAATATAGTCAACATTATCTAGTTTTTCTAGGAGTCTTTCAAATTGGTCATTATCATCACAGTCATAAACTCTCATATTTGACCTAAGACCAACATATCTATTTTTTTCAAAACGTTTTAATCTATTCAAATTACAAACTTATTAATTTTGCGATATTGTCTCTAGCTGTTTTTGGAGTTCCGAATAATAGAGAATCCGACTTAGCTTTCTTAAAATATAGATGGGCAGGGTGCTCCCAAGTAAAACCAATTCCTCCATGAACCTGGATATTGTCACCTGCTAATTTATTTAATACTTCTGAACAGTACGATTTAGCAAGCATTGCACTCATTTCAACTTCAACTTTATCATTACTATCAGCTCTTATTGAGCTGTATGCGACGGATTTAGCGCTTTCTAATTGAACCAACATATTTGCACATATATGTTGAATTGCTTGAAATGAACCAATTGGCCTACCAAATTGAATTCTTTCTTTAGCATAAGTTATTGCCATGTCTAAACATGCTTGAGAAGCACCGACTTGCTCCATTGCTAAATAACTTATTGAAGTATTCTTAACTGTTTCCCAAAGTTCTAAATCATCCTTAGATTCAGTAAGAAAATTTTCCTCAGAAATACTAACATCTGAAAAATTAACTTCGCACATTGGTCTTGTTTGGTCTAATGATGGAGTAATATCTATAGAAATACCTTGTTTGTCAGATTCAAGAATAATAAATTTAAAACTTCCATTAAATTCTGCAAGTACTATCAAATAATCACTTACATCTGCAAACATTGTGTATCTTTTTGAACCATTCAAGATAAAATTTTGATCTTTAGCTTCAACTTTAGTTTTCAAATTTTTAGTATTTATTTCATAGTCGTTATTTTCATAAACTGCAAAAGTACCTATTTTTTCTCCAGTAATTATGGTTTGTAAAACTTTGTCTTTAATTTCTTTTTGAGAATTTAAAATTAAGTTTTTAAATACTACACCTGAAGAAAATATGGGAACTATAGGCATATAATATCCAACAACTTCATAGAGGATTGCTGAATCTGTTCTTGAAAAACCCAAGCCACCATCTTGTTCTGGTACATCTAAGGCTATCCAGCCTTGTTCAGAAATAAGTTTCCAAATTTTTTCATCTAATCTACAGTTATTATCAACTTGTTTTATTGTATTTAGAAGATCAATATTTTCTTTTAATAACTTAGTAGCATTTTCTTTAATTTCTATTTGTGTATCTGTGAGAGTGAACTGCATTATTTAATTTTAATTTTATTTTTTTATTTCGCTAATGATATTCAAGTTGTTTTAAATAATAATTAACATACATAATATGTTAGAAATTAAAAATTTACATGTTTCTGTTGATAATATTGAAATCTTAAAAGGTGTGTCATTAAAAATTAATGCTGGTGAAGTACATGCAATTATGGGCCCTAATGGCTCTGGAAAATCTACCTTAGCAAATGTAATAATGGGAAACCCGGTATATGAGGTTACTAAAGGAAGTATTCTTTTCGAAGGTGAAGATATAACTGAGGAACCTGTCGATAATAGGGCAAAAAAAGGATTATTCTTAGCTTTTCAATATCCCGAATCTATCCCGGGTGTAACAATTGTTAATATGCTTAAAACAGCATTAACTAACATTGAAAATACTGAATTCACTACCCTTGAGCTTAGATTAAAAGTTGCTGATGCTATGGGACAGCTTGGTCTCTCTCCCGATTTTGCTGATAGATATTTAAATGAAGGCTTTTCTGGTGGTGAAAGAAAAAGAAACGAGATACTTCAGTTAGCTGTCTTGAATCCTAAACTTGCAGTTTTAGATGAAACAGATTCTGGCTTAGATGTTGACGGCTTAAGGGTAGTAGGTGAAGGTGTAAGTAAGCTCAAAAGTGAAGATAAAGGATACTTAGTAGTAACCCATTACCAAAGGTTACTCGACTATATAACTCCCGACTACGTCCATGTTTTTGTTGATGGAAAAATTGTAGATTCTGGTGGTTTAGAACTATCAAAAAAACTCGAAGAACAAGGTTATGAATCATATTTATGATAGATACTGTTGAGTTAAAAAAAGATTTTCCAATTTTTAATCGAGTTATAAATGGTAACTCACTTACTTATTTAGACTCGGGAGCAACTTCTCAAAAACCAATTCAAGTATTAAATAAAATGAACGAAATCTATGAACACTTTAATGCCAATGTCCATAGAGGTACCTATCAATTATCTTCTGAAACTACAACTTTATATGAGAATGTTAGGACTAAATTTAAAAATTTTTTAAATGCATATTCATCAGAGGAAATTATTTTTACAAAAGGTTGTACAGAAGGTTTTAACCTATTGGCTCAAAGTTTAACTAAACAATTTAATCAAGGTGATGAAATTGTGTTAACTGAAATTGAGCATCACGCAAATATAATCCCTTGGCAAATGGCTGCTAAAGAAAGAGGCTTAAAATTAAAATTTGTTAATATTGATAAAAATTTTAATTTAGATCTAGAACATTTTGAATCTCTTTTATCAGAAAAAACAAAAATAGTTTCAATAGTTGGTGAATCAAATATCTCTGGGATGTTAACTGATATTCCTTCAGTAACAAAAATGGTGAGAGAGAAAACTAGCGCATACATTATTTTAGATGGCGCTCAGTTAGTTCCCCACAGATCAGTAGATGTACAAAAACTTGGAATTGATTTTTTATGTGTCTCCGGTCATAAAATGCTTGGACCTACTGGTATTGGAATTGTTTGGGGTAAAAAGAAACTATTAGAAGAAATGGAACCTGTTTTTGGTGGAGGTGATATGATCGAAGAGGTTAACTTTGATAGTGCAACTTGGGCTCCTATTCCTCACAAATTTGAACCGGGAACTCCTCCATATGTTGAAGCTATTGGTTTAGGCGAAGCTGTAGATTATTTAACTAGACTTGGAATGGAAAATGTGCAAAAACATTCTGATGAACTTAGAAAATATGCGCTAGAAAAATTAAATTCAATAAATGAACTTAGGATAATTCATTCCAAAGCAGAAAAATCAGGTTGTACATTCTCAATGCATGTTGATGGAGTCCATGCTTCAGATATTTCGTTGATGCTTGATACTTATGGTGTTGCTGTTAGATCCGGTCATCATTGTGTTCAACCTTTCCATAAAAAGCTTGGTATTGACGCAACTTTTAGAGCTACTGGTTACTTATACAATACAAATGAAGATATTGATGTTTTAATCAACGCAATTGAAGGAAGTCTAAAAATATTAAAATAATATGAGTATTGAAGAAAAAGTCTCAAATTATAAAAAATTACTCTCTTTATTTCCTAACACACAGGAGAAGTATCAATATTTAATAGAGCAGGCTAAAGAAAATACTAATTTTCCTAAAGAATTAAGAATTGATGAATTTAAAGTTAATGGGTGTCAAAGTCAAGTTTGGTTGGTCCCAGAAGAGAAAAATGAAAAATTATATTTTAAAAGTGATTCAGATGCTCTAATTGCAAAAGGGTTGGTAACCCTAATTTCAAGTATTTATTCAGATGAATCAGCTGAGGATATTTTTAATTCAAAAATTGACTTGATGCAAGAATTTGAGCTTGGTGCGATTCTAAGTCCTGCCAGAAGAAATGGTGCTTTCAGCATGTTGAAAAGTATAAAGAACTATGCTGAAAAGTTAAGAAACTGAACCGTCTTCCCACCAGTTTTCATGTGGAAAAAATATCCAAACATTATTTGAATCTTTTGCCATATCTTTGGCAAAATAGTGTGGCTTAAACTCGCTCTCATTGTTCCACCATAGAGCTGAAAATCTAACATCACACTCATGATTAATGTTATCTTTAATGTAAGAAGACAATCTCACAAAAGTTTCTCCACTATCACAAATATCATCAACGATTAATACTTTTGAATCATTGGCTTTAGGTAAGTAGTTTTCCCAGTGGGGAAAGTCTCTTGTGGAAGCATGAACTGGTTTAAATGGTATACCTAATTTATGAGACATCATTACCCCAGGTATTAAACCACCTCTGCTTACGCCTACAATAACATCTGGAGTGAAATTATCTTTTTCAATTTTGTTGCAAATTTTAAGAGTATCTTCAACTTGCTCTTTCCATGTATAAATTAACTTTTCCATTTGTTAAATTCTAACTTTTTTTAATCGTAATTCTCTTTGAAAAAATTATTATTTATGCTTCAAAATACTTAAGTATTTGGACTCTCTTCTATAATTAATTTTATGAAAAGGAGGTAAGGATGCGAAGAAGTTGGGCGGTAGGCCTAATTATTATCAGTATTCTTACTATGGCATGTGGTGGAGCCACATCCGTAGATGATTACAAAGCTGCATTTGTGTATGTAGGTCCAGCAGACGATGGTGGATGGTCACAAGCACATGATGTAGGTAGACAATTTCTCGTAGAACAAACTGGAATTGAAACAGCTTATACAGAGCTTGTTCCAGAAGATGCTACAGAATTCAGAACAGTTGCCGAAGCATACATTGAACAAGGTTACAACATTATTGTTGGTACTACTTTTGGTTATCTTGATGCTATGGCTGAAATGGCTGAGGAATATCCTGATGTAATATTTTTACATTGCTCAGGTTATCTAAAGAACGATACAAACTTTGGTAATTATTTTGGAAAAATGTATCAACCAAGATATTTATCAGGTTTAGCAGCAGGTGCGCTGACAGCATCTAACAAAATTGGGTATGTTGCAGCATTTCCAATTCCAGAAGTTATCAGAGGTATTAATGCTTTTGCCACTGGTGTAAAAGAAGTCAACCCAGATGCAACCGTTGAAGTTGTGTGGACTTTTACATGGTTTGGACCAGAAGCAGAAACCCAAGCTGCAAATGCACTTTTAGAAACTGGTGCAGATGTTTTAGCACAACATCAAGACTCACCATCAACAGGTTTAGCTGCTGAGGCTGCAGGTGCAAAATGGATATCTTATAATACAGCCTACGGAAAGGATGCTGCTCCTGGAGCCTTCGTAACAGCACCTGTCTGGAACTGGGGTCCATATTATGTTGAAGTTATTGAATCAATAATTAATGGAGAATTCACACCAGAAGCATATTGGGGAGGAATGGAAACAGGGTTAGTTTCGTTATATGAACTATCTTCAGATGTTCCTTCAGAAACAGTAAGCTTGATCTCTCAAAGAACTGATGAGATTATCTCTGGTTCTTTTGATCCTCCAATAGTTGAAGATTCATTTATTGACAACGTAATTGGAACTGTAAATCCATAGTTTTAATTTTTCATACACTCCGGGCAACTGGAGTGTATGAATTTCATTAAATGAATAAATATATTTTACAAGTTAAAAATATTTCTAAGAAGTTTGGAAATGTTCAAGCTTTAAACAAAGTGAACTTTTCTCTAGAGGAAGGAATAGTATATGGGCTACTCGGAGAAAATGGAGCTGGTAAGTCGACTCTGATGAATATTTTATCTGGCATATACATGCCAGATAGCGGCATTATTCAAATTAGAGACACTTTAATTAAAAAACTTAATCCTGAAATTGCATCTAATTACGGGATAGGTATGGTGCACCAAGAATTCAGATTAATTGAAAACTTTACTATTAAAGACAATCTTATATTATCTAAATCAAACAAGTTTCAAAATAATTTTGAGCAAATCTATCAAAAATACTCAGAAATTTTTGCATTAAATTTAAAATCTTCAACTTATATTTCCGAACTTTCAGTTGGAGAGAAACAAAAAGTTGAAATTATTAAATTATTATTTAACAATAGTTCAATTATGTTACTGGATGAACCTACAGCTGTTTTAACACCACAGGAAACACAACAGCTTAAACTCTCTCTAGAAATATTATCCAAATCAGAAAAAAAAACAATAGTCCTTATAACTCATAAGTTGAAAGAGATTAGAGAATTTACAGATAAAATCTATATTTTGAAAAATGGCAATATGGTTGCTCAAAATTTAACAACATCTGCAACTAAAGATATCGATTTAATTCAACTTATGATGGGTGAGATTAATAGGAGCGAAATTAAAAAAGATAACATTAAAGGCCGTTCAAAGTTGGAGGTTAAAGAACTTTCTCTTTATTCAAATCAAAACTTTGAAATTTTAAATAATATTTCTCTAGAAATAAAAAGTGGGGAAATTCTCGGCGTTGCAGGAGTTTCTGGGAACGGACAAGTTGAGCTTGCAAATGTAATATGTGGGCTGATAAAGAATTACAAAGGTTCAATTTATATTTCCAATATTAATGTTTCTAAGAAAGGTGTTAAGTCTAGGAAAAAATTAAAGCTCTCATATATTCCAGAAAATAGACTTGGTGTAGGATTAGCTCCAGGAGTTTCTGTTTTAGATAATTCAGCAATAAAAGAATATTTTAAAGCAAGGTATGGCCCACACTTGTCCTCGAAAAAATTAAAAACTTATCTTAGTAGTTTAATTAATCAATTTGCTATTAAAGCTCCAGACATAAAAGCAGAAATATCTACACTTTCTGGAGGTAACATGCAAAAACTTTTAATGGGTAGAGAGTTAATTGCAAACCCGGATGTAATAGTTGCCTCTCAACCAACTCGTGGATTAGATTTCAATGCAGTTGAAGCAATTCACAAATTATTAGTAGAACAAAGAAATCAGGGATCTGCAATAATGTTATTCTCGGAAGATCTTGATGAATTATTTAAATTAAGCGACAGAATCATAGTCATGTTTGAAGGTACTATAATAAAAGAATTTTCATTAGAAGAATTTTCTATTGAAAAATTAGGTCTTGCTATGGCAGGTATTAATGAATAAATACATTCTTACAAAAAAGTTAAAAGCAAATGAATTATCAACTTTTTATTCTTTTTTATTTGGACTTATTATTGCTTTTTTAATTGGTTCAATAATACTTTTTTTACAATCAAAAAACCCATTGGATGTGTTTTCATTAATGATCAAACTTTCTGTAGGTAGCTTAAACAGTCTAAGCAATTCATTAAATAAGGCTACTCCCCTTATTTTGGCAGGTTTAGGAATTTCAATTATTAATTCTGTCAAGCTTTGGAATATAGGTGCAGAAGGACAAATATTTATGGGTGCTATAGCACTTAATTTTGTTTATATAAATCTTGCAATTGGTAATTCTAATGTATTTATTTTAGTTCTTCTTGTTTCGGGATTTATAGGAGGTTCTTTTTGTATATTAATTCCTGCATTGGCAAAAACTATATTTGGAGTAAATGAAATTATTACTACTTTATTAACTAATTATATAGTTATTGGTTTAACTCTTTACTTAGTTAATGGAGTTTGGAAAGATCCGAATTCATTAAATTTTCCTGCAGCAGCATATGTTGATAAGTCAGTTTATCTTCCTATCATTACAAGTAAATTAAGTTCTGGATTCCTAATTTGTATCTTCTTCACTTTTATAGCTTATTATTTAAAAGAAAAATCAGTCTTTGGTTATGAATTAAGAATTGCTGGTGGTTCAGAATTAACAGCTCTATATGCTGGTATTAAATCAAAACAAGTTGCTTTTATAGCAATGTTGATTGGTGGTGGTTTTGCTGGATTAGCTGGTGCAATTGAGCTTCTAAGTCAAACTCATCGTGTCTCAACAGGGCTTTCTCAAGGATTTGGATACACTGCAATTATTGTTGCAGCAATAACAGGAATGAGACCAATAGGAATTTTTTTAGTAGGCATACTTTTTGGAGCACTTTCAATAGGAGGATCGGTAATTCAGACAATTGGAGTGAGTTCTTACTTAGCAGAAATTATTCAAGCATCTACTCTTTTCGGAGCATTAATAATCCAGTTTTTCTTTACATATGAAGTTAAAAAGGTTCAAGATGTTTGACATTCAGTTTTTAGGATTACTAAACGCAACCTTACAAGCAGCAACTTTGTTATTTATTGCTGCACTTGGTGAATTAATAACAGAAAAGGCAGGTATTTTAAATCTTGGAGTTGAAGGAATGATTTCAATTGGTGCAGTAATGGGATTTATAACTGCAATTAATACTGAAAATATTTTATTGGCTGCAATTATCGGAGTTCTAAGTGCCTCAATTTTTTCATCACTTCATGGGTTTGTAACTGTTATTCTAAAACAAGATCAAACTGTATCCGGTTTAATATTAACAATTCTAGGAATATCACTTTCTTCAATGATTGGTAAATCTTATGTCGGAAAAAAGCTAGAAGTAAAAATATATAATTTTAGAGGTGCAAGCGAGCCTAATTCAATATTAGAAGTACTCCTTTCCCAAAATTTTGTTTTTTATATAGCAATAATACTTTTAATAATTGTTTCATTTATATTCAACAATACGTTGTTTGGCAAAAGAGTTGAAGCGGTTGGAGAAGATTTGAAAGCTTCTAATTCAATGGGTTTGAATATAAGTAAAACTCAATTTGTTGCAACTTGTGTTGGCGGTGCTTTTGCGGGATTGTCTGGAGTTTATCTTACACTCAGCTACGTTCCGTATTGGTCAGATGGTATGACATCAGGAAGGGGCTGGATAGCATTGGCCTTAGTAATTTTTGGTGGCTGGAAGCCCCTAAGAACAGCTTTTGGTGCTCTTTTATTTGGATTTCTTGAAGCATTAGGACCAAGGTTACAGACTTATGGTTTTGAAGTTAGTCCTTATTTAATAAAAATTGCACCTTATATAATTACTATCGTTGTTTTAATTGTTCTTACTATATTTAAAAAAGGAAATAGTGGAGCACCTAAAAATATCGGCATACCTTTCTTCAAAGAAAATCGTTAAAATAATATAAATTATTTTATATTTGCTATTATAAAAAAGACTTTAAATGATGTCAGTGAGCATCAAAAGGAAAAAAATGGATATTGAAAAAATTCTTTATAGACTAAGTAAAGAAATTGTTGAGACCAATCTTGATAATCCACTAATCCTTGGAATCCCAAGAAGAGGTGATATATTAGCTAATAGAATATCTGTATTTTTAAAAAGTTTTGGATACGAGCATAATCTTGAAAAAATTAACTATCATCCCTTTCGAGATGACTTAGATTATGAAGTTCAAAAAACTAAACTTTTTTATTCACCTAATAATAGAAATATAATTTTAGTTGATGATGTTATCTATACCGGCAGAACATTACGTGCATCTATTGAAGCGGTTATATATTCTGGCAGACCTAAATCAATTTCACTTCTATGTTTGGTTGACAGAGGACATAGAGAATTACCACTAACTCCTAAATTTGTTGGAAAAAATATACCTACAAAAGAAAATGAATACGTTTCAGTTCTTCTTAGTGAAATTGATAATATAGATAGAATCGATATTAAAGGATGAATCATCTACTAGATTTTGAAAATATTAATAATTCAAAACTAGAACAACTTTTAAATCAAATAATAAATATCGATCAAGATCAATTAAACACAATTAATTCATTTGCATTGTTGAAATTTGATGAAAGTTCAACCAGAACTAGATTGTCTTTTTCAGCAGCTGCTCAAAAACTTGGTATAAAAGTTTTAGAAACATCTAATAATATATCTGCGCTCTCTAAAGGTGAAAGCTTAATGCATGAAATCGAAACTTATAAAGGATTGGGTATAAATGTATTAGTTATTAGAACAAAAGAAAATAATATAGAAGACTATAAGTCATTGAATGATCTAAGTGTTATTAGTGCAGGCTTTGGTACCACTTCACATCCAACTCAAGCATTATTAGACGTAGCAACATTATTAAAATTTAATCTATTAAATAAAGAGATACCTATCACATACATTGGTGATTTAAAACACTCTAGAGTTTTTAATTCCGGAAGAGAACTGCTCAATAAACTTGGATATAAAGTTGGTGTGTTCACTAGCGACAACTTAATGCCTGAAAATTTAAGAGGTTTACATAAGTTTTCAGATTGGAATGAAATATTTGAAAATTCTAATTCTATTGAACTTCTGCGCGTTCAAAAAGAACGGATACATAATTTACAAGATTTTGATTTCAAAACCTATACTAAAAAGTACCAATTAACATCAAAAAAATTAAAAAATGCAAAAAAAGATTTTGTAGTATTACACCCAATGCCTATAAATATTGGTATCGAAATTTCTGAAGATGCTTCTAAAGACTACAGATTCATTTACAACGAACAGTTAAAGCTTACCGTGCCAACACGTATTGTGTCATATCTTTATGCATTAGGAATACAATGATCAGTACTCCATCGTTTATTGACTTACATACCCATACAAGATATCCGGATAATGACAATTTTCAATATAGGGAAATCGAAAAAGCAGCAAAGTACGGTGGTTATTCAGACATTTTAGCTATGGCAAACTCTGAAATCATTATTGATAGTATTGAAAATTTATCAGTTGCAAAAGAAATTGATAAGAAATTAAATCTTAAAATACATAGGGTCGCTGCTCTATCAAAAAATTTAAATGGAAATGAACTTGTGAACTATAAAGAATTTGCAGATAAAGGAATTAGAATTTTCTCTGATGACGGAAAATCATTAATAAATGATGAACTTGCAGATTTAGCATTTAAAACATTAGCAAAACTTGATTGTGGTATTTTTCAACATTGCGAATTAAATTGCCACTCTAATCCCGGTGATATTGCTCCTCCAAAATTGAATAATGAATTAATTGAAATTTATGAAGAGGAAGAACTAAAAATACTAGAAAGAGATTTGAAACTAGTTGAAAAATATAAAACTAGATATCACGCACAACATATTTCAACAAAAAAAAGTTTAGACATGATTTCAAGAGCTAAGAAGTTAGGCTTACCAGTCACTACAGAGGTTAGCCCCCATCACTTGTTGCTCAGTAATGAAAATATTACTTTTACTGATGGAACTTATAAAATGTACCCTCCGATAAGAAGTGAATCAGATAGAAATGCTCTAGTTCAAGGACTCAAAGATGGGGTCATTGATGTAATAGCTACTGACCATGCCCCACATCCAAAAGAAAGTAAAAATATAAATTTTAAACAGGCGGCAAGAGGAGTTGTTGGTTTAGAATCTACTTTCCCAGTATTATTTTCTTCAGGTTTATTTTCACTCGATGAATTAATTACTTTTCTACACATTAACCCTAAAAAAATTCTCAAACAGCTTGGTTATAGAGTTGCAAAAACCAATAAAATATCTTGGTCAATAACTGAAACATCCTTTACTACAAAAACTTCATATAAAAATTCTACATTTGAAAATACCAAAGTTTTGATTAGAAAAGAGTTATTTAATGTATAAAAAAACTTTGCTGGTCAACGCAAATGGCAATGAATTTTATGGCTGGTCAGAACATGATTTATTTCCAACTACTGGTGAACTAATTTTTAATACTGCCATGTCTGGATTTGTTGAAATTTTAAGCGATCCTTCGTATATAAACCAGATTGTATCATTTACTTCCTCTCACATTGGGAACTACGGCTTATCAATGGAAGATTTTGAATCAAGTGCTCCTCAAATATCTGCAGCAATAGGCAATTCATTTACAAGCAATCCATCATCTTGGAGAAATGAAAAATCTTTAACTAGCTGGTTAAAAGAATACGAAATACCTTACAGTGGTGGTTTTGATATTAGGGCTATAACAAAATATATTAGAAGTAATGGGTCTCAAATTTTTGCTATAGGCACTGAAAATTATAAAGAAGAACTTATAGATGAATTAAAAAAAGCGAAAAATATAATTGGAGATAATTCTGCCCTAACAGCCGGTAGTTTAAAAAACAAATTCAATACTACTGAAGGAAAAGTTGGAATAATTGATCTAGGTACTAAAAAAAGTATTGTTAATGTTTTAGAAAATCATAATCTTCAAGTTGTATTTATAAAGCCTCAAATTACTGCTCAAGAAATAAAAAATATGAAATTAAAAGGATTGCTAATTTCAAATGGCCCTGGAGATCCGAGATCGCTTACACAAGTTATAAGTACAGTTAGAGAATTAATAGGTACATTGCCTATATTTGGAATTTGTTTAGGACATCAAATATTAGGATTAGCTTGTGGGTTAATAGTTGAAAAACTTGATTTTGGTCATCACGGATCTAACCATCCTGTAAAAATACAAGGGATTAAAAAAGCATTAATTACATCACAGAATCATGGGTTTGCAGTCCAAAAAATTAATGGACGAATTGAACATAAAAAATTTGGTCAAATCGAAACTTATGCAACAAACTTAAATGATGGAAGTAACGAAGGGTTGAGCATTTGGGATTCATTAGCTTACTCAGTACAATTTCATCCTGAGTCTGGTCCAGGAACTTCTGATGGTTTACAAATTTTTGATCCATTTATTGAACTTATGGAAAATTATTATGCCAAAAAATAAAGATATAAAAAGTATTTTGATAATTGGTTCTGGTCCAATAATAATCGGTCAAGCATGTGAATTTGACTATTCAGGTTCCCAGGCTGCAAAAGCACTAAAGAAAGAAGGTTATAGAGTTATTTTAGTCAACTCAAACCCAGCAACAATCATGACTGATCCAGAATTAGCAGATGCAACCTATATAGAACCTCTAACTTTCGATTTCTTAAATAAAATTATTGAAATTGAAAAACCAGACGCCTTACTTCCTACTCTTGGAGGTCAAACTGCATTAAATTTAGCTATTCAGCTTCATGAAAAAAAAGTGTTACATAAAAATAATATTTTGATGCTAGGGGCATCAGCAGAATCAATAGAGATTGCTGAAAATAGATGGAAGTTTAAAGAAGCAATGGAAAAAGTTGGTATAAAAACGTTAAACGCCAGATATGTTCACACATTAGATGAGGGTTTTGAAGCAGCAGCAGAAATTGGGTTTCCACTTATGCTGAGGCCATCTTTTATATTAGGAGGTGGCGGTACAGGAATTGTTAAAAATAAAACTGAATTAATTCAAAAACTTAAGGAGGCTTTTAACGCTTCTCCAACCCAAGAAGTTCTAATTGAAGAATCTGTTTTTGGATGGAAAGAATATGAACTTGAAGTTATGAGAGATTCCGATGGAAATGGGGTTATCGTCTGCGGGATAGAAAACTTTGATCCAATGGGGATTCACACTGGAGATTCTATTACAGTAGCTCCTATTCAAACATTATCAGATAAAGAATACCAATTGATGCGAAACGAAGCCTTATTATGTTTAGATACTATTGGTATTGCTACTGGAGGAAGTAATGTTCAATTTGCTGTAAACCCAAAAAATGGAGATAGGCGAATAATTGAAATGAACCCAAGAGTTTCACGTTCTTCAGCTCTTGCTTCAAAAGCAACCGGTTTTCCCATTGCTAAATTTGCAGCATTACTGGCAGTTGGATACAACTTAACAGAGCTTAAAAATGATATAACCCTATCAACACCTGCTAGCTTTGAACCTGTACAAGATTATGTAGTAGTTAAAATTCCAAGATTTGACTTCCCTAAATTTCCATCAACTGATGATATTTTAGGAACTTCGATGCAAAGCATAGGTGAAGTTATGGCCATTGCATCTTCATTTACAGAAAGCTTAACAAAAGCAATTCGGTCACTAGAGATAGGAAAAACGGGAATCAGAAACATCGATAATAGATTTATTAATCTTTCAAAAATTCATCTAGAAGAAGAGATTAAGACACCAAGACCAAGAAGAATTTTTGCAATTTTAGAAGCTATAAGAAGAAACTGGTCAATTGAACATATATCAAACCTTTCTTTCGTCGATCCATGGTTTTTATATGAAATTGAAAAAAGTTTTAATGCAACACCTCAATCTACACCATCATCAATACTAAAAATGCTGGGGTGGACAGAGGATGATCTTGACTCTAAAGAACAAAAAGCTGAGCTGGAAACAAATAGAGTCTATAAATTAGTCGACACTTGTTCTGCTGAATTTTATTCAAAAACACCTTATCTTTATTCAACTACTGGAGTGGAAAATGATGATTATGCAACAAGAAATAAAAAAGTTGTGATAATTGGTTCTGGTCCTAACAGAATTGGACAAGGTATTGAATTTGATTATTGCTGTGTTCATGGTGTTGACTCACTTAAAGAAAATAATTATGAAGCAATAATGATTAACTCGAACCCTGAAACTGTCTCAACTGATTATGATACGGCAACTAAATTATACTTCGAACCTCTTTCTTGGAATGAAGTTAAAGCTGTTCTAGATAAAGAAAAACCAGATTCTGTAATTATTCAACTAGGTGGTCAAACACCATTAAAACTTGCAAAGAAGATTGTAAATGCTGGATATAAGATTGCTGGTTCAAGCTTAGAAGTAATTGAATCAACAGAAGATAGAGATTTATTTCAAAAACTATGTAAATCATTAGAAATAAATCAACCACAATCAGAAATTGCAACTGATGAAAATGCATTAACTATTGCAGTGCAAAATATCGGTTATCCTGTATTACTTCGCCCAAGTTATGTTTTGGGAGGTAGAGCGATGAGAGTTGTGCAAAATGAAACAGAGCTTCAAAAGTATCTTAAAGTTTTAGCTTTATCAGATGATGATGGAAACCCTTTTAATTCCGGACCAATTCTTGTAGATGAATACCTTACAAACACTGTTGAAGTTGATGTAGATTTAATTTCTGATGGTGATGAGGTTTTTATAGCTGGTATTTTAGAACATCTCGAATTGGCTGGTGTACATAGTGGAGACTCAACTGCTGTACTACCTCCTTTTAGCATTAAAGATTCAGTAATTGAAGAGATAAATGAAAAAAGTATTAAATTAGCAAAGTCTTTAAAAGTTAAAGGATTATTAAATATTCAGTTTGCAATAAAGGAAGATACTTTATATATTCTTGAAGCAAATCCAAGAGCTTCCAGGACAATGCCATTTGTTGCAAAAGTTACCTCTAACCAAATTATTAAGGCAGGAACGTTAATGATGCTTGGCTATTCTCTTAAGGAAGTACACAAAAGTACAAACTATCTATCTGGAAAAACTCATAAAATCGCAATTAAAAAAGCAATTTTCCCTTGGTCTAGATTTCCAGCTGAAGACACTATGCTTGGACCGGAAATGAAAGCTACAGGGGAAGTTTTAGGTATAGGAAATACCTTTGGTACGGCTTTACATAAAGCTTATGCTGCTTCAGGAGTTGAAATTGGAAAAAAACAAAAGGGGGTATTTATCACACTAAGTGATGACCAGAAGCAAAATTTTATTGAAACTGCTAAAAGTTTTAAGAAATTAGGTTTTAAATTATATTCCACCGAGGGTACAGGTAAGTACCTTAATTCATTTGGTATTAAATCAACAGTAGTTGGGAGAGCAGATAGTGCAACACCGACTTCTTTAACAATAATAGAGGATGAGTTAATTTCTTTAATTATAAATACTCCGACTTTTGAAAATGAATATTCAGATGGATGGAAAATACGAAGGTTAGCACACGAAACAGGAGTAGCAGTAGTTTCATCTGTAAGAGAAGCTGATGCATTTATCCATGCATATAAAGAAAAAAAGAATGTGTTAAATGATTTGGAGACTATACAAAATGTTAGTTAAACCAGTATTCTTTGCATTAGACGGAAAAACCTTACAAGAATTTAACTTCTATCTCGATAAGTTAAAAGGAGAAATTTATGGGGTTAAAGTTGGCTTAGAACTATTTATTTCTGAAGGTCCATCTGTAATTGAACAACTAAAGAAAAAAGGATGGATAGTTTTTTTAGATTTAAAACTACACGATATTACAAATACTGTAAAAGAAGCAACAATAAGTGCAAGTAACTTAGGCGTAGATTATTTGACTATACATATTGCATCGGGGTCAGAGGCTTTAATTGAAGCTAACAAAAGTAAAAAAGGAGATTTAAAAATTTTAGGTGTAAGCTCTGCATTAACCAGCAAGACAATGGGGAAAGATTTACAAGCCAAAGTTTCGTCAGAATTTTTATTAGCAAGTAAATGTAAAATTGATGGTGTAATTTGTCCGCCATCAGAGTTGGAAAAAGCATCTCAACAATTTAAATTAATAGTTACTCCAGGAATTCGCTTTGAGAATGAAAGTTCAAATGATCAGAAGAATGTTACAACTCCAAAGAACGCAATTGAAAGAGGCTCGACTTTTCTTGTTATGGGAAGATCTATTAGAAATAATTTAAACTATTTCTTAAATGAATTTGAACTATGAAAAAGTTTATTGCTGCCCCTTTTGGAAACTATGTAAAGACCAAAGATACGATTTCGGTTACTGGAAGCTGGACAGTCGAAAAAAGAACAGGAAGAATTAAACAAGTTGTAAAAACGTTAAGATATACAAAAAGAGGTTGGGTTAATAAAATAGGTTTAAGAAATCCAGGACTTGAATTTGGATTGAAAAATCATAATTTAAATGAAGTTATGTCTATAGCTGGAATAAACCCTAATGACTGGATTACTTTTTCTGAACAAATTCCTAAAAATTATGATTTAGAAATTAATTTATCTTGTCCAAATATTGAATTTCATGAGACTTCAGGGATAGAAAATTTTGAAATTAAAAATAAAAGATGGTTCATAGGAAAAATTTCTCCATTAACAACTTATGATGAACTTGAATTTTATATTGAGAAATTTAAATTTAAACAAATTCACGCTTGTAATACATTACCTGTAGAAAAAGGTGGTTTAAGTGGTAAAGAGTTAATACCATATACTGAGAAATTTATTAAACACATAAAAAAACACTACCCTTCGGTTGCAATAATTGCTGGTGGTGGAGTCCAAACAAAAAAGGATATCGAAAACTACATTAACCTTGGTGCTGATCATATTAGTCTCGGTACAATATGTTTCAATCCACTAAACTTAAGAAAGTTACTATGAGTTTATTTATAAGAGAAGATTTTATTTCACACGCTGGTCTTCCGTTAACATGGAAAGTTGAATGCGATTCATTAACAGAATCAGACTATATTGCATTAGCAAAAATTGTAAGTGAAAAAATAAAATTTAGAGATGTTTTTGGAATCCCTAGAGGAGGTATACCGTTTGAAAAAGCATTAAAACCTTATGCATCATTTTCAAAAAATGATCCACTACTGATTTGTGATGACGTATATACAACTGGAGCATCAATGAGAGAAGTTTATCAAGAAGGCGCTATAGGAATTGTAGTTTTTGCGAGAAATGAAATATCTGATAATTGGGTTAGAGCTATCTGGACGCTTTCGATTTAATTTTCAATTTTTTTAATTCTTCTAGAATATTTTTCGTCAGGTAATAGATTTGCAGATAAAAAACTTTTAACAATTTTAATTGCAATATCTTTATCAACGTTTTTTGAACCAAGACATAATACATTTGCATTGTTGTGTTCAACACTTTGTATTGCAGTTGAAACATCAACTACATTAGCCGCTCTAATTCCTGTAAATTTATTCGCAGCAATACACATACCAACTCCAGTACCGCAAATTAATACTCCTATGGAATTAGGATTTTTTTGAATTACAGTGCATACTTTTTCTGAATAATCAGGGAAATCACAGCTTTCGTTACTGTCAGTTCCTAAATCTATTATTTTTATTTCATCAATAAGTTTGGATTTTAAATATTCTTTTAGTTCAAAACCTGCATGATCTGAACCAAATATTAATTCTTTATACATTTAAATTAATTTAGTTATATCTAATAGCTCATCTATTTCGTTTTCAGAAAGTATATTATTTTCAAGCAACACTTCCTTAATAGTTTTGTTTAACTTCATAGCTTCTTTAGCTACCTCTGCTGCTTTGTCGTATCCAATTTGTGGTACGAGTGCGGTTACTAAAATTGAATTTTTTTGTACATTTTCTGATAAGTTTTCAGAATTAGGTTTTAAATCTCTTATTAACTTCTCTTCAAATACATCCAGACTTGAACCCAATAGTGAAATGCTTTCAAGAATATTATGAGCCATAATTGGAAGCATTGTGTTGAGTTCAAAATTTCCACTAGAAGATGCAAAAGCAATAGTTTGATCATTACCTATAACCTGTGCAGAAACTTGCATCATCATCTCAGGTATTACAGGGTTAACTTTACCTGGCATTATTGATGATCCAGGTTGCAATGCTGGTATGCTTAATTCATTTAGTCCAGAAACTGGCCCACTACCCATCCATCTAATATCATTCGCAATTTTAAACATTGAAACAGCTAACGCTCTCAAAGCAGATGAAAGTTGTACAATTTCTTCTCTTGAACCTTGTCTTATGAAATGGTTTTCAATTTCGCAAAAATTTACTAGTAAATGTTTGCTCAATAAATTTGCTACATCTGAACCAAATCCCGTTGGGGCATTAATACCTGTACCAACAGCAGTACCTCCAATAGCAAGCTTCTTTACATTCTCTAATGAATTCTCTATGTCAATTTTTCTCTCAGTCAATAATGCAGCATAGCCTGAAAACTCTTGTC